>Ga0209613_1000072_pt1 | contig 138828 bp, 113 predicted proteins | sample BioC13SIPDNA_2_FD_185747 | JGI IMG/M metagenome (GOLD analysis project Ga0209613, IMG submission 185747) | Anaerobic biogas reactor microbial communites from Washington, USA - Biogas_R2_A C13 SIP DNA (SPAdes) (version 2) | ecosystem: Engineered > Bioreactor > Anaerobic > Unclassified | place...
AAAGCGGTTGTACCCTTTTATTTATCCAAGCCCTTCTTGACAATACTAATCTTCGCGGCGCCCCCACCCCTAGGGGTGGGCGGGAGCCAACATCTCTCCGAAAGCCCACACTTTAATCTACATCCCCCCCCCGCCGCGGGGAAGGAAATAGGATGGAAGGGGCGCCCGCGTTGCCGTATACTATCCCCTCGGCGCACGGTCCGTCCCGGGAGGCCATCCGATGAAACGCTACTCGACGCTCCATCCGCTCGTGATGGCCTTCTACTCGCCGAAGATCTACCGCGACGTGGCGTACGCCTGGAGGGGCGCCTGCATCCTGTACCTGCTCATCCTCGTCGCGCTCGCGCAGGTGCCCGGGGCGCTGCGGTTCCATTTCCAGACGAAACGGTTCGTGCGCGAGGATGCCCCCGCCCTCGTCGCGCAGGTCCCCCGGATGCGTTTCTCCGGCGGGACACTCGCCGCGGAGGAGCCCGGTGTGCACCGGGTCGTCGACCCGAAGAGCGGGAGGCTCCTGGCCCTCTTCGACACGACCGGCGCCTCGCGGACGCCTGAGGAGACCCCCGCCCTGGCGCTCTTCACGGCGACGGAGGTGTCGATTCGGACCGGCGAACGCGAGACGGAGACATTCCCCTACTCGAAGAATCTCGCCTTCACGGTCACGCGGGAGCGGCTGACCCGTTTCCTCGACCTGTACGCCTCCTACGCCGCGGCGGCGCTCTACCCGGTCGCCGTGGCCCTGGCGATGGCCTTTCGCGTCGCGCAGGCGCTGCTCCTGTCGCTCGCGGGGCTCCTGCTGGCCAGGTGGATGCGCCTGCGCCTGCCGTACGCGGCGATCGTCCGGCTCTCGGTCGCCTCGATGACCCCGGCGATCGTCCTGGGCGCCGCGTGCGCTGCGGCGGGCGCCGTCATTCGCTTCGAGGTGGTCGTCTCCGCCGCGCTGACGCTCGGCTACCTCGCCGCGGCGCTGAGGTTCTGCAAGAGGGAGGGCTGAGCGGCGCGTCGCCCCCGCTTACGGGGGAGGCGGACGCCCGCATCGGATCGACGCGATGAGATACGCCAAGGTGACGCAGGGACGCGTCTTCGTGCTGGCGCTTGACCACGGCGAGATCGTCCACGAGGCGATCGAGCGTTTCGCCGCCGCAAAGAAGATCCGGGCGGCGGCCCTGATCCTCCTTGGCGGCGCGGACCGCGGCAGCAGGCTCGTGGCCGGCCCCGCCGACGGCGACGCGAGACCGGTCGCGTCGTTGGAGGTCGTCCTCGACGACGTCCGCGAGATCGCGGGGACCGGCACGCTCTTCCCCGACGAACGCGGGGCCCCGATCCTGCACCTCCACGCCGCGTGCGGGCGGGGAGGGGAGACGATCACGGGCTGCGTGCGGCGGGGGGTGAAGGTCTGGCGGATCGGGGAGGCGATCTTGTTCGAGCTCCTCGGCTGCGCCGCGGTGCGGGAGTTCTCGGCTGAACTCGGTTTCGCGGTCCTCAACCCCCGCGCGGGGGAGGCGGCGTCCGCCGCCGGCCCGCCGAAGGCGAAGGTTTCGGCGAAGCGCAAGAGAGCCCCCGCGAGGCGCCGCCCGCGCCGTTGAGGAAGATGGCCCGCCGCGCGATCATCCACTGTTTCAGCGGGACCGGGAACGCGGCCCGTCTCGCCCGCATCGCCGCCGAGGAGTTTGTCCGGCTCGGCGTCCGGGCGGCCGTGAACCCCATGGAGCGTCCACACGTCCGCGGGGAGGCGGATCTCGTCGGGATCGTCGCGCCGGTCATCGGCTTCGGCCTCCCCCGGATGGCGGCGCGTTTCCTGCGCCGTCTCCCGCCGGGGAAGGGGAAGAAGGCGTTCGTCCTCGCCGCCCGCGGAAGCGCGGTGACCGTCCGGCTCGGGCGCCTGCGGATTTCCCTCCCCGCCCCCGAGGGGGTCGCGCTCCTTCAGGCGGCGGCATGGCTGCGCCTGCGGGGCTACGCGTTCGCCGGCGCGGCGGCCCTGGAGATGCCCACGAACTGGATACTGGCGGTCGACCCGCCCAACGAGGCGCGCCTCGCCGCGATGACGGACCGGGCCGCGGCGCGGATCCGCCGGTTCGTCGAATCGATCGCCGCGGGCGCCCGCCCCCCCGGAGGCGGGCGGCTGGCCGCGGCGGCGTGCCTGTCGCCGATCCTGGGGCCTGTCTGCCTCCTCTTCGGCGCGCTGGGCCGGCGCCTCGCGGGGAAATGGTTCACCGCCACGGAGCGGTGCACCGGCTGCGGCAGGTGCGCCGCGGAGTGCCCGCAGGGGACCATACGGATGCGGCGCGGCGTCCCCCGGTGGGGGTGGGACTGCCAGCAGTGCTTTCGCTGCATCAGTTGCTGCCCCTTGCAGGCGGTGGAGGTCTCCGGGACCGCCCTGCTGGCGACGTTCGCCCCGCTGCTGTTCGTCCGGCGGCTCTCGCGCCTCGCCGCTTCGCTGCCGAGCGGCGGCGGGGCGGCGGGGGTCGCCTGCTGCCTCGGCCTCATGGCGGCCGCCGCGGGGATCGCGCAGGCGATCGGATCGCGCCGCCGCGGCGGGATACCGGGCTGGAAGCCCACGCGGGGCCGGAGGAGATACCGCGAAACGGGGTTCGATCCGTCCGCGTTCAGGGCGGGGGAACCGGGGAAGGCGCGATGAGGGCACGACGCCGGCGCGGATGGCCGGGTTTCGTCGCCGCCGGCTGCATCCTTCTCTGCTGCGGGTGCGGCCGCCCGGCGGCTCCGTCCGGCGGGGGCGGCGAGGCGGGGGGGGAGCGGCTGATCGTCCTCCTCGATCTCAACTACACCCTCGTCGAGAACCGGGAGGAGACCATCCGCGCGGGCGCGGGGGGGGTCGACCGCCGCCTCGCACGCGAGCGGTACCGGTCGTGGCTCCTGGAGCTGATCGGACCCCACCGCGTGATCCTGATCACCGCGCGGCCGGAGTCGCGCAAGGCGCGGACGCTCCTGCGGATCGAAGAGTCGGCGGGCTGGCGGCCCGACGAGGCGTACTTCAACGAGAAGGACCTCCCGCCACCGGAATGCAAGAGGGATATCCTGGAGCGGTACGTCTTCCCGAAACACGGCGCCCCGCGCGACGGGACGCGCTACGCCGCGATCGAAAGCAACCCGCGGACCGCGGCGATGTACGCCTCCCTCGGCATCCCCTGCCTCCGGGTATGGGATTTGGGGCGGTACCGCCCCGGAGACGGGGATTCGGCGCGTTGCCCCGGGGATACGGCAGACGGGACAGACAGGGGAGGGGGGCGATGAACGTCATCCAGCTCGCGGTGGGGGGACTCGACGCGAACTTCTCGTATCTTCTGCACGACCGGCGCAGCCGCGACACGGCGCTCGTGGATCCGTGCGGGGACACGCGGCTGATCAAGACCGCCCTGGCGCGCCTGCCGGAGGCACAACCGCGCTACATCCTGCTCACGCACGGGCACCACGACCACTGGTCCGGCGTCCGGGAGATGCGCGGCGGTTTCGCCGCGCCCGTCGCCGCGCACCCCCGGTGCCCCGCGCGGCACGACCTCGATCTCTCCGACGGGGAGCGGCTCCCGTTCGGGGACACCTTCGTCGAGTGCCTGTACGCGCCCGGCCACAGCCCCGACAGCGTGCTCTACCGGCTCGGCGACGACACGGCCCTCTTCACCGGGGACACGCTCTTCGTGGACTGGTGCGGCTACGGCGAGCCGGAGGCGCTGTTCAGAACGATGCGCGAGGTGATCTTCCCTCTCCCCGACCGCCTCGAGGTCTACCCGGGGCACGACTACGGCCGCGCGCCGCATTCCCCCCTCGGGACCCAGAAGGCGGAGAACCCGTACCTGTCGACCGCGGAGTTCGCCCGTTTCCGCGAGGCGATGAAGGAGCTCTGAGACGATGCGGTTTCTCGCCAGACTCGCCGCCAGTGTCGCCGTGATCGTGCGCTGCGCCCGGATCGGGAAACGGCACCCGTCGCTCGCGGGGCTCATCGCCACGATGCCGCTGATGAGTTTGATCGTCCTCTTCTAACTGCGCCTGGAGAACCCGGGGGACGACGCCCTGCTCAGGGGCTGCACGCAGGGGGCGCTCTGGGGGATCGTCCCGAGCATCCTCTTCTTCGCCGCCGCGTGGCTGAGCCTGAGGGGCGGGATCCCGCTTTCGCTCGCGCTCGCCTCGGCCTTCGCCGCATGGCCGGCCGGCGCCATGGCGCACCAGCGGGTGCTCCGTTGAAACGCCCGCCCGCGCCGCCCCCGCGTCTCGACTGCCGCGTGGAGGGCCTCGCCTTCGGCGGGGAGGGGGTCGCGCGCGTCGACGGGATGGTCGTCTTCGTGGAGGGGGCCCTCCCCGGCGAGCGCGCCGCGGTCGAGATCGCCCGCGAGGAGAAACGGTTCAAGCGCGGCCGCGCCGTCGAGATACTGGAGTTCTCGCCGGACCGGGTCTCGCCCCGCTGCCGCCTCTTCGGGCGCTGCGGCGGGTGCGTGCTCCAGCACCTCCGCTATGAAAGCCAGGTCGCGTGGAAGCGCCGGCAGGCGCTCGATATCCTCGCCCGGATCGGGGGCTTCCCGGAGTTCGAATGCGGCGAGGCGGTGCCGTCGCCCTCCCCGTACGCCTACCGCAACACCGTCCGGCTCCACCGCCTCCCCGGCCGCGAGCCGCGCTACGGCTTCTGCGGCCGAAACGCCCGCACGCTCGTCGAGGTGACGCGCTGCGAGATCGCGGCGGATGCGATCAACGAGGTCCTGCCTGAGCTCGGAAGGCGGGCGGGGCGGCGGCCGCCGCCGGACGAGATCCGGGTCCGCGCCGGCGTCGGGGGAGGGGCCGTCGTGCACCCCGGCGCGCGCCCCGCGGGGCCGGTCGTCTTCTCGCTGGGGGGGGCGCGTTTCTCCGTTCCCCCCGCCTCCTTCTTCCAGGTGAACATCCCGGTGGCGGAGTCGATCGTCGCGCGGCTGGCGGACTGGATCGACGCGCCGGCGCCCGTCGGAACGCTCTTCGACCTCCACTGCGGCGCCGGGATCTTTTCCGCGCTCCTCGGGAAACGGTTCCGGCGCACCGTGGGGATCGACCGCGACGCCCGCGCCGTCGCGGCGGCCCGCGGGAACGCCGCGGAGGCCGGGGCCGGGGAGGCGGTCTTTATCGCCGGGGATGCCGGGGAGATCTTCGCGGAGGCCTTCCGGGAGCACGCGAGGGAGGGGAGCGTCGCGCTCCTCGACCCCCCGCGGGACGGCGTCGACGAGCGGCTCATCGGCCTCCTCGCCGGCGCCGGCCGGAAACTCGCGCGGATCCTGTACGTCTCCTGCGACCCCGCGACGCTCGCCCGGGACCTGAAGCGGCTCTGCGCGGGGGGCGCGTGGCGCCTCGAGCAGGCGGCGGTCTTCGACATGTTCCCGCAGACGGCGCACCTGGAGGTCTGCGCGTCGGTCAGGCGCGCGTGACGAGGGGGGGGGGAGATGCGCTTTCTCGATCTGGTGAAACGGCGGCGGAGCGTGCGGCGCTACGCCCCCGCGGCCGTATCGCGCGCGGCGATCGACCGGTGCCTGGAGGCGGCGCGCCTCGCCCCCTCCGCCTGCAACGCGCAGCCGTGGTCGTTCGTCGTGGTCGACCAGCCGGGCCGGGCGGCGGAGATCGCTCGGTCCGTCTTCGGCGGCGTCTACTCGATGAACCGATTCGCCGGGGACGCGCCCGTCCTCATCGCGGCCGTGACGGGGCGGTCCACGCCCGCCGCCCGGCTCGGGGGGCTGTTCAGGAACACGCGCTACCCCCTCATCGACATCGGCATCGCCTGCGAGCATCTCGCGCTCCAGGCTGCCGAGGAGGGGCTGGGGACCTGCTGGATCGGCTGGTTCGACGAGAGGGCGCTGAAACGGGCCCTCGGCCTGCCGCGGAGGGCGCGGGTCGATATCCTTATCGCCCTGGGCTACCCGGCGGACGAACCGCCGGAGGGGGGGGCGAAGCGCAGGCCCCTCGAGGAGATACGGCGCTATCTCCAGACCCCCCGCGCGGAGGAGGGCCGATGAGCCGTTTCCGCGCCGTCCTCTTCGACCTCGACGGGACGCTCCTGGATACCATCGAGGACATCGCGGATGCGATGAACGCCGTCCTCCGCCGCGCGGGATTCCCCGGCCACGCGCCGGATGCGTACAGGCGCCTCGTGGGGGACGGGCTCGAGCATCTCGTCCTCCGCGCCGTGCCGCCCGGCCACCGCGACGCGGAGACGGTCGCGCGCTGCATGGAGGGGATGCGGCGGGAGTACGCGGCCGGGGGGTACGCGAAGACGAAACCGTATCCCGGGGTGCCCGGCCTCCTCGACGCGCTGAGCGCCCGCGGCTGCCGTCTCGCGATCCTCACGAACAAGCCCCACGACAGCGCGCGCGAACACGTCTCCGCCACGCTGGGGAAATGGCGCTTCGATCTTGTGGCCGGCGCCCGCCCGGGCGTGCCGCTCAAGCCCGACCCCGCCGCGGCGATCGAGATCTCCGCCGCGCTCGGCATCCCGCCGGACCGGTTCGTCTTCCTCGGCGACTCGGGCATCGACATGGACACCGCCCGCCTGGCGGGGATGCATCCGGCGGGCGCCGTCTGGGGGTTCCGCGGGAGGGAGGAGCTCGTCCTGCACGGGGCCGTCTCCCTGCTGGAGAAGCCGGCCGACCTGCTCGCCCTGTTCCGCCGCGGTGCCGACGCCCGCTAGGGATCCCTCCTGCCCGCCTTCCCTCTCCCCTCCGCGCGCGCGAAGAGAAGGACGGGGTGCGGGCGGCTCGACCCTTCGTGCGGTGTCCCACGCCTCCCGTCCGGCGTGTTCAGTCCGCCTCCGTTGTGCTATACTTTTTCGTCGGAAAGCTCCCGGGGCTCGATCTCGATGATCTGCGAACTGTGCAAGAAGAACACCGCAACGGTGCGCTACACCGAGGTGGTGGACAAGAAGGTCATGAAGATGAACCTGTGCGAGGAGTGCGCCAAGAAGAAGGGCGTCAGCGTGCAGGCGCCGTTCACCATCGCCGATCTCCTCTCGGGCCTCGCCGAGGCGGGGTCCAGGACCGAGGAGAACGCTGGCGCGACCTGCCCCTCGTGCGGCCTGACCTACGGCGACTTCAGGAAGACGGGGCGGCTGGGCTGCGACGGCTGCTACACCGCGTTCAAGAAAGGCCTCCGGAGCCTCCTCGAATCGATACACAAGAGCACCGCGCACCACGGCAAGGTCCCCGCGCGCGCCCGGGGCGCCGTCGACGAGGCGCGCCTGCTGTCGGAGCTCGAGGAGAGCCTGGCCGCGGCGGTGCAACACGAGGAGTTCGAGAAGGCGGCCGGGCTCAGGGACCGCATCCGCGAGATGAAGCGGGAGGCGCGGACGAAAGGGCGGGCCGCGAAGAAGACCAGGGAGGCGTGACCTCGAAAGCCCGGCCGCGGCCTCTCGCCGCCGCGGCGGGGGCGGGACGGAGCTTGAGTCAATCCGCGGGGTCTTGGGCGTGCATACGGTTTCGGGGACGGGCATGGGCATCGAGATACTGCTGGACCGCAACACCGAGTGGCTCAGGGGAGAGGGACCGGACGCCAGGATCGTCGTCAGCAGCCGCGTCCGGCTGGCCAGGAACCTGCGCGGCTTCCGCTTCCCCGGCCGCGCGGATGCGGAGACCCGCATCCGCGTGCGGGAGCTCGTCGCGCGCGCCGCGGAGGGAAGCCGCCTGCTGCAAGGGGCCCTCACGGTGCGCCTCGACGAGATCGGGGAACTCGACCGCCAGTTCCTGGTCGAACGGCACCTGAGCAGCCGCGAGCATGCCCGCGGCGACGAAGGGACGGCGCTCGTGATCGGCGACCGCGAGATCTTGAGTTTGATGGTCAACGAGGAGGACCACCTCCGCATCCAGACCCTCCGCTCCGGCTTCCGGCTCGACGCGGCGCTGGAGGAGATCAACCGGCTCGACGACGAGATCGAGGAGCGGCTCGACTACGCGTTCCTCCCCGAAACCGGCTACCTCACCTCCTGCCCCACGAACGCCGGGACGGGGCTCAGGGCGTCGGTGATGCTGCACCTCCCGGGCCTCGTGATGGTCGAGCAGATCAACCAGGTGCTCCAGGCGATCGCCAAGCTCGGCCTCGCGGTCCGCGGGCTGTACGGCGAGGGGACGGAGGCGTCCGGCAACCTGTTCCAAATCTCGAACCAGGTCACGCTCGGGATGGCGGAGACGGACATCGTCGAGAACCTCGGGAAGGTGATCGGTCAGATCGTCGACTACGAGAAGAAGGCGCAGGAGTCGCTCTTCAAGCGGTCTTTGAAGGCGCTCGAGGACCGCGTCTACCGCGCCTACGGCCTCCTGACCGGGGCGCGCATCATCACCTCGAAGGAGACGATCGAACTCCTCTCCGCCCTCAAGCTCGGGCTCGACTCCCGCCTGATCCCCCTCGACCTCGGCACCATCAATGAGCTCTTCATCGTCACGCAGCCCGCCCATCTCCAGAAGCTCGCCGGCCGCGAGCTGAAGCCGGAGGAGCGCGACGTCTTCAGGGCTGAGCTGATACGGCAGCGGCTGGGCAGCGGCCGGAATCCGGACGCCGGCCCGCGCTGAGGGCGGGGCGGCGTCCGCAACAGGAGCAGGACATGTTCGATCGATTCACGGACAGGGCGCGGCGGGTGATCATCCTCGCGCGCAAGGAAGCCGATCGGTTCAACCACAACTACATCGGCACCGAGCACCTCCTGCTCGGCCTCATCCGCCTCGGGCAGGGCGTCGCGGTGAACGTGTTGCGGGGGCAGGGGCTCGATTTCGAAACCATCCGGCTGGAGGTCGAGAAGGCGGTCGGGACGGGGCCGGAGGCCAAGGTGATCGGGGACATCCCGCTCACCGCGCGCGCCAAGAAGGTCATCGAACTCGCCGTCGAGGAGGCGCGGAACCTCAACCACACGTACATCGGCACCGAGCACCTCCTGCTCGGCCTCCTGCAGGAGGGGGAGGGGCTGGCGGCGAAGATCCTCCGCGCCTTGAACGTGGACGCGGAGAAGACGCGGCAGGACGTCCTGCGGGAGCTCCAGTCCGCGATGGGCCCCCCGCCCGGCGAGGAGGAGGGCCCCTCCCACGAGGAGGAGCGCCAGCGCCCGCCCGCCGCGCGCGCGAAGTACCCCGCCCTGAAGGCGTTCGGCAGGAACCTCACCGAGCTCGCCCGCCTCGGGAAGCTCGACCCGATCATCGGGCGGGCGGTGGAGATCGAGCGCGTCATCCAGGTGCTCTGCCGCCGGCGCAAGAACAACCCGGTGCTGCTCGGCGAGGCGGGGGTGGGGAAGACGGCCATCGTCGAGGGGCTCGCCCAGCGGATCGTCGCCGGCGACGTGCCCGAGATCCTGCGGGAGAGGGAACTCATCACCCTGGACCTGGCGCTGATGGTCGCCGGGACCAAGTACCGCGGCCAGTTCGAGGAGCGCATCAAGGCGTTGATGGACGAGATCCGCAAGGCAGGGAACGTCGTCCTGTTCATCGACGAGCTCCACACGATCGTCGGGGCCGGCGCGGCCGAGGGGGCGATCGACGCCTCGAACATCCTCAAACCCGCCCTCTCGCGCGGGGAGCTCCAGTGCGTCGGGGCGACGACGATGAACGAGTACCGGAAGTTCATCGAGAAGGACGCCGCCCTCGACCGGCGCTTCCAGACGATCATCGTGGAGCCGCCCACCGTGGCCCAGACCATCGATATCCTGAACGGCCTGCGGCGGAGGTACGAGGAGCACCACCGCGTCAGCTACACCGAGGAGGCGATCCGGGCCGCGGCCGAACTCTCCGACCGCTACGTGACGGGGCGGTTCCTGCCCGACAAGGCGATCGACCTGATCGACGAGTCCGGCGCGAAGGCGCGCATCTCCGTGATGACGCGCCCCACGGAGATGAAGGCGCTCGAGGAGCGGATCGAGGCGGTGCGCCTCCAGAAGGAGGAGGCGATCCGCGCGCAGGACTTCGAGAAGGCGGCGGGTCTCCGGGACAGCGAGAAGAAGAGCCGCGCGGAGCTCCAGGCCTCCGTGGAGACGTGGCGCCGCGAGCAGGCCGACCGGGTCGTCACGGTCACGGAGGAGGATATCGCCTCGATCGTCTCGAAATGGACCGGGATACCGCTGTCGCGCCTCGAGGAGGCGGAGACCGAGAAGCTGCTCCGGATGGAGGAGGAGCTGCGGAAGACCGTCGTCGGGCAGGACGAGGCGGTGGGGATCGTCTCCCGCGCCCTGCGGCGCTCCCGCGCGGCGTTGAAGGACCCGCGCCGCCCGATCGGCTCGTTCATCTTCCTCGGCCCCACCGGGGTCGGCAAGACCCTGCTCGCGCGCGCGATGGCGGAGTTCATGTTCGGGGACGAGGACGCCCTCGTCCAGATCGACATGTCGGAGTACGCGGAGAAGTTCTCCGCCTCCCGCCTCACCGGCTCGCCCCCCGGCTACGTCGGCTACGAGGAGGGCGGGCAGCTCACCGAGCAGGTGCGGAGGAGGCCGTACTGCATCGTCCTCTTCGACGAGATCGAAAAGGCGCATCCCGACGTGATGCACATCCTGCTCCAGATACTCGAGGAGGGCAAGCTCACCGACAGCCTCGGGCGCACGGTCAACTTCAGGAACACCGTCGTCATCATGACCTCGAACGTGGGGGCCGAGCTTTTGAAGAAGCAGTCCACGGTCGGGTTCGGCGCGGGCGGGGCGGCGGGGGACTACCGCGCGATGAAGGAGAAGCTCCTGGGCGAGGTCAAGAAGTCGTTCAAGCCCGAGTTCCTGAACCGGGTGGACGATACGATCGTCTTCCAGGCGCTGAGTCGGGACGACCTCGTCAGGATCGTCGAGATCGAGACCGGCAAGGTCGCGGAGCGGCTGGAGCGCCAGGGGATCGCCATCGCGCTCGACGACCGGGCGCGGGCGTTCCTCGTGGAGAAGGGGTACAACCCGCAGTTCGGGGCGCGGCCGCTCCGCCGGGCGATCGAGCGGGGCGTCGAGGACCGGCTCGCGGAGGAGATCCTGCGCGGCAGGGTGAAGCGCGGCTCCGTCGTCGAGATCAGCTCCGACGGGAAGGAGCTGGTCTATCCGGGGCTGGCGGGGGAGTGAGGGCGTTCGAGGCGGGGCGGGGATCCGCGGGACGGACGGCGTGAAGGAGTCCAGGGCGAAAACGGTCTTCGTCTGCAGCGCCTGCGGGCGCGACTCGGCGCGTTGGTTCGGGAGATGCCCCGGCTGCGGCGCCTGGAACACGCTCGAGGAGGAGGCGCCGCGCCTGAAAGGGAGCCGCCGAACCGCTGCGCGGCGGGAGGCGGCCAGGCCGCTCGGCGAGGCGGGCGCGCCGGCCGCCCGCGAACGGATGGCGACCGGGATGCCCGAGTTCGACGGCCTCCTCGGCGGCGGGATCGTGCCCGGTTCGTTCGTCCTCATCGGGGGCGAGCCGGGGATCGGCAAGTCCACCCTGATGCTCCAGGTCGCCGCGCGCCTCGCCGCGGCGGGCGTCCGGGTCCTCTACGTGAGCGCCGAGGAGTCGTTCGAGCAGACGGGGATGCGCGCGCGGCGCGTCGGGGCCTCCGCCGCGGAGCTCTTCATCCTCTGCGAGGCGGACGTGACCGCGATCGTCGAGGAGGCGCGGCGGCTCAAGGCGGCGGTCACGGTGGTCGATTCCATCCAGATCGTCCACCACCCCGAGCTCCCGTCCTCGCCCGGCAGCGCGAACCAGGTGCGCGAGTGCGCGGGCGTTCTGATGGAGGCGGCCAAGGGCGGGGGGATGAGCGTCTTCATCGTCGGGCACGTGACCAAGAGCGGCGATATCGCGGGGCCGCGGATGCTCGAGCATATGGTGGACACGGTGCTGTACTTCGAGGGCGACCGGTACCAGCGCTACCGGGTGCTGCGGACGCGGAAGAACCGCTTCGGATCCACCGAGGAGGTCGGGATCTTCTCGATGGGGCCGGACGGCCTGCGGGAGGTCGGCGACCCGTCGAGACTCTTCCTCGAGGAGCGCCGGGCGGGGAGCGCGGGGAGCGCGGTGACCCCGTCGATGGAGGGGAGCCGGCCGATCCTCGTCGAGGTGCAGGCGCTCGTCGGCGCCCGCTGCTACGGGGTCCCGCAGCGCAGGAGCGTCGGGGTCGACTACAACCGTCTCTGCATGCTGATCGCGGTGCTCGAGACGCGGGCGGGGCTGAATCTCCGCGACCGCGACGTCTTCGTGAGCGTGGCGGGGGGGTTGACGGTCGACGAGCCCGCCGTCGACCTCGCGATCGCGCTCGCCCTCGCCTCGGCCCTCACGGGGAAGGCGGTGCCCGCCGACCTCGTGATGATAGGGGAGGTGGGGCTCGGCGGCGAGGTGCGCGGCTGCGGCCACCTCGCGCGGCGGCTCAGGGAGGCGGCGAAGCTCGGTTTCAAGCGGGCCCTCGCGCCGCGCTCGGTCGCCGAAGCGGAGGAGGAGCCGCCGGATCTGGCGATCGTCCCGTGCGACACGGTGCGGGAGGCGATCAGACGCATCCTGGCGACCGAGACGGGGGACGCGAAACGCACGGCCTGAGGCGGTGCGGCCGTCCGGGGGGTCGCGTCTTTCGGTGCATGGAGGGGCTGTGCACACCGTGGCGATCATCGTGGCGGCCGGCGCGGGGAGGAGGATGGGGAACAGGCCCAAGCCCCTCCTCGAACTGAACGGCAGGCCGATGCTCTGCTATTCGCTGGAGGCGTTCCAGGCGTCGAGGCGCGTCGACGGCATCGTCGTCGCCGTGCCGCCCGGGATGCTCGCCGGGTTCAGAGACCGGATCCTGTCCTGCGGGAGGTACCCCAAGATCGCCGCGTGGGTCGAGGGGGGGGCCCGGAGGCAGGACTCGGTGGCCGCGGCCCTCGCGGTTGTCCCCGCGGAGGCCCGGCTCGTGGCGGTGCACGACGCCGCCCGGCCGTGCGTGCGGGGGGAACTGATCGGCCGTCTGATCGAGGCCGCGCAACAGACGGGGGCCGCCGTCCCCGGGATCGAGGTCGTGGACACGATCAAGGAGATCGACGAGGCGGGGATGGTGGCCCGGTCGCTTCGGCGCGAGCGGCTCAGGGCGGTGCAGACGCCGCAGGTCTTCTCCGCCGGCCTTCTCCGCGGGGCGTACCGCCTGGCCGCGGAGGGGGGCGTCGCGGGCACCGACGACGCGTCGCTTGTGGAGCGGGCGGGGCATCCGGTCGCGGTGGTCGAGGGGGAGGAGGACAATTTCAAGGTGACGGTGCCTCAGGATCTGGGCAGGGCTGAAACGATACTGAAACGGAGGGGCGCGGGGGGCGGGGAGTCCGCGCCCCCTCGCCGCCGGGGATGAGGATCGGCATCGGCTTCGACGCGCACAGATTCGCCCGGGGCAGGAGACTCGTCCTGGGCGGGATCGAGATCCCGCACGACCGGGGGCTCGAGGGCCACTCGGACGCGGACGCGCTTCTCCACGCCGTCTGCGACGCGATCCTCGGCGCCCTGGCCCTCGGCGACATCGGGAAGCATTTCCCCGACACCGATCCGCGCTACAGGGGGATCGCCAGCGCCGAGCTCCTCCGACGGGTCTGCGTGCTCGCGGCGCGGCGCGGCCGCCGCGTCGGCAACGTCGACGCGACGGTCGTGGCGGAGCGGCCGCGGCTCGCCCCGCACGTCGACGCGATGCGCGAGAGGATCGCCGCGGTCGTCGGCGTCGCGCCCGACCGGGTCGGCGTCAAGGCGACCACCACCGAAAAAATGGGGTTCTGCGGCAGGGGGGAGGGGATCGCCGCGATGGCGGTCGTCTTGCTCGAGAAGGCGGCGAGGGCGAGGAAACCGAAACCGCGCTGACCGGCGCGCGGCGCCGCGGGGCGTCTGCATCGCCGGAAGGTCGACATGCGGGGGGATCCGTGCTGAAGGTCTACAACACCGCGTCGCGCCGCGTCGAGGAGTTCGTCCCGCGCGAGCCGGGGAAGGCGGGCGTCTACGTCTGCGGCCCGACCGTCTACGACGACTGCCACATCGGGCACGCGCGGGCCCTGGTGGCGTTCGACGTCATCGTCCGGTGGCTCGAGCGCCGCGGCTACGCGGTCCGCTACGTCAGGAACATCACCGACATCGACGACAAGATCATCGCGCGGGCGGCGGAGCGGCACGTCTCCTGCGCCGAGCTCGCGGGGCGGTACATCGACTCGTTCCACGAGGATATGGGGCGCCTCTCCCTGCGCCTCCCGGACCTGGAGCCCAGGGCCACCGCGCATATCCCGGAGATGGTCGCCCTCGTCGAGGCGCTGTGCGCCAAGGGGCTCGCCTACGAGGCCGACGGGGACGTCTGCTACGACGTCGGGCGTTTCGCCGGGTACGGGCGGCTCTCGGGGCGCGACGTCGGGGAACTCCTCGCGGGGGCGCGGGTCGAGGTGGACGAGCGGAAGAGGAACCCGCTCGACTTCGTCCTCTGGAAGGCGGCCAAGCCCGGGGAGCCCGCCTGGCCGAGCCCGTGGGGGCCCGGGCGGCCGGGGTGGCACATCGAGTGCTCGGCGATGTCGGCGAAGCACCTCGGCGAGTCGTTCGACATCCACGGCGGGGGGCACGACCTCATCTTCCCGCACCACGAGAACGAGATCGCCCAGTCCGAGGGGGCGCACGGGCGCCCCCCGGCCCGCTACTGGCTGCACAACGCCCACGTCACGGTGAGGCAGACGAAGATGTCGAAGTCGCTCGGCAACTTCGTGACGCTGAAGGAGATCTTCGCGGCGCACGACCCCCGCGCGGTGCGCTTCTTCCTCGCCTCCCGGCACTACCGCTCGCCGATCGACTTCTCCGAGGGGGCGCTCACGGAGGCCGCGGCGGCGCTCAGGCGGATCGGCGACGCCGTCGCCCGGCTCGCGGAGGCGCTGGGCGCGAAGCCGGCCCCCGCGGACGAATGCCCCGCGGCGTTCGCGGCCGCGATGGACGCGGACTTCAACGCCACGGCGGCGACAGGGGTCATCTTCGGCCTCGTCAGCGCGCTGCACGGGGAACTCGACCGGCGCCGGGACGGGTGGGAACAACGCGCCCGCGCGGCGGGCGCGGGGATCCTGGCCTGCTGCGCGGCCCTCGGTCTCGAACCGCTCCCCTGCGAGGAGCTCCGCCCCGGCGCCGCCGGGGAAATGGACCCGGGCGAGCTGGGGAGATGCCTCGCCGCCGACGCGCTCTCGGCCGAGGAGGTCGCCCGCCTGCTCGAGACGCGGAACGTCCTGCGGGAGAGGAAAGAGTTCGAACTCGCCGATCGGATCCGCGTGAAGGTGCAGACGCTCGGCTACGAGGTGCGGGACGGGAAAGGGAAGGGGAGCACGGCCTCGCGCCGCTGATCCCCCGCAGCGTCGCAACATCCGAATCGCCGGCGCCGTGCGCCGCGACGGAGGAAAGGATCGCCATGAAAGGACGCTTCATCACCATCGAGGGGCCGGACGGCTGCGGGAAGACGACGCAGACGGAGCTGCTCGTGAAAACGCTCCGGGAGCAGGGGCGCGAGGTCATCGTCACCCGCGAGCCCGGCGGGACCAGGATCGGCGAGGAGATACGGTCGCTCGTCTTGAGCGCCCGGTACGAGGAGATGCAGCCGCTCACCGAGCTCCTCCTGATGTCGGCGAGCCGATCGCAGCACGTCCTCGAGAAGATCAAGCCGGCGCTCGAGGAGGGGAAGATCATCGTCTGCTCCCGCTACACCGACGCGACCATCGCCTACCAGGGGTACGGGCGCGGCTTCGATATCCCGCTGCTCGAGAAGGTGAACCGCATCGCCACCACCGGCGTCTGGCCCGACCTCACGATCATCCTCGACATCGACGTCAAGGAGGGGCTCCGCCGGGCGTTCAAAACCGAGAAGGCCGAGGCGAAGAGCGGAGAGGGCGACCGCCTCGAGCGGGAGGACCTCGGCTTCCACGAGCGCGTGCGCGCCGGCTACCTCGCGCTCGCGGAGAAGTACCCGCAGCGCCTGAAGGTCGTCGACGCGGCGGGGACGATTGCGCAGGTGCAGGCGGCGGTGATGCGGGAGGTGGAGGCGACCTTCGCGAGGTGAACGGCCGCGTGGGAAGGGGTCGTTGCCGCGGTTCCGGCGGGATCGATTCGAAGCCTCGCCGCGGCGACGGTTCGTCTCCGCGGCGGCGGATGGGGGGTGCGGCGGTGGGGCTCGGAGCGGTGCGGGGGCAGAAGACGGCGGTCGACCTCCTGGCGCGGAGCGTCGGGGAGGGGAGGATCGCGCACGCGTGGCTCTTCCACGGCCCCGAGGCGGTCGGGAAGGAGCTCGCGGCGAAGAACTTCGCCAAGCTCCTCAACTGCCGCGCGCCGAAGGGGGGGGACGCCTGCGACTTCTGCGAGGAGTGCCTCCACGTCGAGAAGAACGACCACCCCGACGTGCACTGGCTGCGGCCGAAGGGGAAGACGCGCAGCATACCGATCGGCGACCCCGCGAACCCGGCGGGCGGAACGGTGCGCGACCTCCAGCAGAAGATCTCGCTCAAGCCGTTCCGCGCCAGGTGGAAGATCGGGATCTTCGTCGACGCGGAGTGCATGGACCCGGCCGCGGAGAACGCGCTGTTGAAGACGCTCGAGGAGCCGCCCGCGCACACGGTGCTCATCCTGATCAGCGCGCACCCCGAGTCCCTCCTGCCCACCACCCTCTCCCGCTGCCGGGCGGTGCGCTTCTCCCCGATGCCGGGGGACGAGCTCGAGGCGCTGCTGCGCCGCGCGCACCGCCTCGATCCCGGGGACGCGAAGGCCCTCAGCCGCCTGGCGGGGGGGCGGTACGGCGCGGCGGTGTCGGCGATCCGGGAGGAGCGCCTCGGCGAGGCGCGCGAGCTCGCCCGGATGCTCTCGGCGGGGGATACCGGCTACTGGAGCGCGGTCGCGGGCCCGCTCGCCCTCTTCGAGACCTCCCTGCGGCGGGCGGGGGAGGCGCTGGAGATGGATCTGGCCGAACGGGGGCTGTTGCCGCCGCCCGGGGCGGAGGGGGGGCGGCCCCCGGCAAACGACGAGGATCGGGACAAGGAGGCGGTCGCGTTCATCCAGGGGGAGATGCGGCGCAGGCACGAGGAGATGCTGTGCCGGATGCTCGCCTGGTACCGGGACCTGCTGGTCTGGAACCTCACCGGCGACGAGCGGCTCCTCGCGGGGGTCTCCCAGGCCTCCGCCGTCGCGCGGGCCGCCGCGGGCATGGACGCGGCGAAGGCGGAGACGTGCGTCGCCCGCATCGAGGCGGCGCTCGAGGCGCTGCGGATGAACGCGGAGTTCCACACGGTGATGGAGAATCTGCTGGTGCAGCTGTCGGCCGGGACCGGCGAATAGACGGGCGCCGGCGCCGGCGAGCGGGGAGGCGTCAATGCACAGGGTCGTCCAGGTGCGGCTCAGGGAGTCGGGCCGGGTGCGCTACTACAACTGCGGCGAGGCGTCCTACCCGGTCGGCGAGTACGTGGTCGTCGAGGCGGACCGCGGCGAGGACTACGGCCTCGTGATGAGCGAGCCGGAGACGACCCCCGACGCCGAGGTGGAGCAGCCGCTCCGGAATGTCCTGCGCCCCCTGAATCCCGCGGACCGGGAGCGGATCAAGGGGAACCGGCGGGAGGGGCGGGCGGCGCTGACCGTCTGCGCCGCCAAGATCGCCGAGCGGAAGCTCCCGATGAAGCTGATCGACGTGGAGTATTCGTTCGACCGGTCCAAGATCATCTTCTACTTCACCGCCGAGGGCCGGGTCGACTTCCGCGAGCTCGTGCGGGATCTCGCCGCGCACTTCAAGGCGCGCATCGAACTGCGGCAGATCGGCGTCCGCGACGAGGCGAGGATGCTCGGGGGGATCGGCTGCTGCGGCCGGCAGCTCTGCTGCGCCACCTTCCTGAAGGACTTCGAGGCGGTCAACATCAGGATGGCGAAGGAGCAGCGGCTGCCGTTGAACCCGAGCAAGATCTCCGGCCTCTGCGGCCGCCTTCTCTGCTGCCTCCGCTACGAGTTCGAGACGTACCGGGAGCTGCAGCGGGGGATGCCGAAGGAGGGGACCGTCGTCGCCACCTCGCAGGGGGAGGGGCGGGTCAGGGATGTGAACCTGCTGCGGCAGTCGGTGGGTGTCGAGCTCGAAAACGGCCGGGTGGTGCAGATGGACGTGAAGGAGGTGAGCCGGCCGAAGGGGAGGAAACCGAAAGGATGAAGGACACCTTCTTCCTCAGCACGGCGATCGACTACGTCAACGCCCTGCCGCATCTGGGCACCGCGTACGAGAAGATCGGGGCGGACGCCCTCGCCCGCTACATGCGGCTGAAGGGGACGGAGACGTTCTTCCTGATGGGCGTGGACGAGCACAGCGCGAACGTGGAGACGGCGGCACGCGCCCGCGGCATGGCGCCCCAACAGTACTGCGACGAGATGAGCCCGAGATTCGTCGAGGTGTGGCGCCGCCTGGGGATCTCGTGCGATCGCTTCATCAGGACCACCGAGGAGACGCACGTGGCCGCCGTCAGGGAGCTGTTCTCCCGGATCCACCGCAACGGCGACATCTACAAGGCCGTCTACCGCGGCTGGTACTGCGCCTCGTGCAACACCTTCCTCAAGGAGTCCGAACTCGAGGGGGGGCTCTGCCCGCAGCACGGGAAGCAACCCGCGCGGCTCGAGGAGGAGAACTACTTCTTCGCCCTCTCCCGCTACGCCGACGCGCTCCGGCGCCATATCGAGGAGCACCCGGAATTCATCATGCCCCAGACGCGCCGGAACGAGATCGTGCGATTCCTCTCCGCGGGGCTCGAGGACATCAGCGTCACGCGGGAGGGGATCGAGTGGGGGATCCGCTGCCCGTTCGACGAGACGCACGCGGTCTACGTCTGGTTCGACGCCCTCATCAACTACCTCTCGGGGGCGGGGTTCCTCGACGACCCGGCGCGCTTCTCGCGCCGCTGGCCGGCGGACGTCCATATCATCGGGAAGGACATCACGCGCTTCCACTGCCTCATCTGGCCGGCGATGCTCCTCTCCGCGGGGCTCCCGCTGCCCCGGTCGGTCTGGGGGCACGGCTTCGTCCACCTCGGCGGGGAGAAGATGAGCAAGACCCTCGGCACGACGGTCGACCCGGTGGCGCTCGCCGACGGGTACGGCGCCGACGCCGTCCGCTACTTCCTCCTGCGGGAGGTGCCGTTCGACAGGGACGGGGAGTTCACGCTCGAAAAGTTCCGCGCCCGGTACAGCGCGGACCTCTCCAACGACCTCGGCAACCTCTGCCAGCGCACGCTCACCCTGGTGGCCGCGCACCTGGGGGGGGCGATCCCCGAGGCGCCGACCGGCGAGGAGGGGGCCGACGGCGAACTCCGCCTCGCCCTCGCGGGCGCCGCCGCCCCGTTCCGCGCCGAGATGGAAACGTTCCGCTTCAGCCAGGCGCTGGAGAGGATCTGGGCGCTCGTGGGGCGCTGCAACCGCTACATCGACGAGACGGCCCCGTGGAAGCTCCGCAAGGACCCGGCGCGGGCGAAGCGGTTCGCGGGGGTCCTCTACAACCTCTGCGAGGCGCTGCGGGTGCTCTCCATCCTCGTCTCCCCCGCGATGCCCTCCACCGCCGCGGCGATGCGGGCCCAGCTCGGCCTGCCGCCGGGGCCGGCGCAGGGGGCGCTGGGGGAGGCCGAGCGGTTCGGCCTGCTCGCCCCCGGCACGCGGCTGGGCCGGGTGAAGCCGCTGTTCCCGAGAAAGAACCCCGGCGACAACGGCTGATCGGCCGGGACCGGAAAAACCCGGCACGGCCGCGGGAACCGTGCCGCGCGGCCCGCACTCCCGATCGTATGCTGATCGACACGCACGCCCACCTGACCGACGCGCGATTCGGCCACGACCTCGACGCCGTGGTGCGCCGCGCCGGGGACGCCGGCGTGGCGGCGATTCTGGACGTCGGCGACGGGGCGGAGGGCTCCGCCGCCTGCATCGGGCACGCGAGACGGTTCCGGAACGTCTTCGCCGCCGTGGGCATCCACCCCAACTCCGCCTCCGCCGGCTGCGATCTCGGGCGGATCGCGGTCCTCGCCCGCGACGAAGCGGTGGCGGCGCTGGGGGAGACGGGGCTCGATTATTACCGACGGCACGCCTCGCGGGAGGCGCAGGAACGGCTCTTCAGGGAGACGCTCGCCCTCGCCCTCGAGACGGGGCTGCCGGTCGTGATGCACTGCCGCGACGCGTACGGCGCCCTTCTCGGCGTGCTCCGCGAGAGGCGGTACGCCGGCGTCCGCGGCGTGCTGCACTGCTTCTCCGGCGGGAGGGGCGACGCGGAGGATCTGGTGGAACTCGGCTACTTCATCGCCGCGGGGGGGGCGCTGACCTACCCGAAGAACACGGGGTTGCGGGAGACGATCCGGGCGGTGCCGCTCGACCGGCTGCTCCTCGAGACGGACTGCCCGTACCTCCCCCCCGAGGGGGCGCGCGGGCGGCGGAACGAGCCGTCGGGGGTCGTCCGGGTGGCGGAGGAGCTCGCCCGGCTCCGGGGGCTCGGTTTCGGCGAGATCGCCCGCATCACCTCCGACAACGCCCTGCGCCTCTTCGAGCGGATGGGGACGTCGGGGGGGGGGACGGAGCGATGACCGCGCCGCGGGGGCGCAGCCTCTGGTACCAGGCGTGGCGGCGGCTGCTCGCCAACCGGATGGCGGTGGCGGGGGGGATGGTCGTCGTGGCGATGGCCGCGCTTGCGCTGGCCGCGCCGTTGGTGAGCCCGTACGGCTACGACGAGACATCCGCCGCGCAGTACCATCCCCCCTCGTGGCGCCACCCGATGGGGACGGATATCCACGGGCGCGACCTGCTCACCCGGGTGCTCTACGGCGCGCGGCTCTCGCTGGGGGTGGGGTTCGTCGCCACGGCGGTGAGCCTTCTGATCGGCGTCGGCTACGGCGCCGTCTCCGGCTACGCGGGGGGGAAAACCGATGAGCTGATGATGCGCGTGGTGGACATCATCTACTCGCTGCCGTACATGTTCTTCGTGATCATCCTCGTGGCGGTCTTCGGCAGGAGCGTGCTGCTGCTCTTCGTCGCCCTCGGGGCGGTGCAGTGGCTCACCGTGGCGCGCATCGTGCGGGGGCAGGTGCTCTCGATCAAGGAGAAGGAGTTCATCCAGGCCGGGCGCGCGATCGGCGCCGGGCACCTGCGCATCATCCTCCACCATCTCCTGCCCAACGTGCTCGGACCGGTGGTGGTGTACACGACCCTGACGGTGCCCGCGGTGATGCTCCAGGAGGCGTTCTTGAGCTTCCTCGGCCTCGGGGTGCCGCCGCCCGCGAGCTCCTGGGGCACGCTCATCGCCGACGGCGCCTCCGCCATCAACGCCCTGAGGATCTACTGGTGGCTCCTGCTCTTCCCCGGGGCCGCGATGGCCGTGACGCTCTTCGCGATGAACTTCCTCGGGGACGGCCTGCGCGACGCGATGGATCCGCGCCTCCGCTGAGGCCCGTTTCCCGCCGCCTTCCGGGCGACGGTTCCAGGAGACGGGGTTGCGCCTCTCCGCCTTCTTGTGTATACTTCGGGAGAAGGGAGGACAGATGGTACCGCAGCGTCCGCGGAGCGAGAAGATGCTCCTGTTCTTCGTGAGCCTGGGCACCGTGCTCGTGCTCTCGTTCCTGCTGCCCCTCGAGACGATCCCGATCGCCCTGAGCTTCTTCATCATCCCGATCATCCTCGCGGCGAACTACTACGGACTCGCCGGGGGCATCGGATGCGCCGCCTTGAGCGCCGCGCTCGCCGCATTCTTCGCCTACCGGTCCGGCATGCTGCTGAAGGACCCCCTCTTCCTGCCCCAGATCGTCCTCTACTTTCTCGTGGGCGGGTTCGGCGGTTTCATGCAGCAGGAGCACGACCGGGTCCAGCGGATGCTCCACCTCTCCTCGATCACCGACGAGCTGACCGGCCTCTACAACTACCAGCACTTCCGCACGCGCCTCGACGAGGAGGTCCGCCGCGCCACGCGCTACGACCACCCGCTCTCCCTCCTGATGTGCGACATCAACCGCTTCAAGCGCTACAACGACACCTACGGGCATATGAACGGCAACTTCATCCTCAACAAGGTCGCCAGTCTGATCAAGGACTCGATGCGCGAAAGCGACCTGTCGTTCCGCTACGGGGGGGACGAGTTCGCGGTGATCCTGCCGGAGACCGGACTCGAAGCGGAGGAGGTGGCGCGGCGCATCGTCGGCGCCGTCAACGACGCCTTCGCCGCGCAGAAAGGCGAGCCGTCGCTCAGGCCGAGCATCACCGCGGGCGTCGCGGTGCGCGAAGCCGGGCGGCCCCTCGCCGCGTCGCTCCTGATCACGTATGCCGACAAGGCGCTCTACCAGTCCAAGAACGCCGGCCTCCCGTTCGGCGTCCTCAGGATCGGCGAGTTGGCCGGGAACCTTTCCGCGTGAATCCGTCGCCCCCCCGCCTCGCGGCGACCCGGCGCCCCGTCATCCTCGCCTCCCGATCGAGGGCGCGCAAAGCCCTCCTCCGGCAGATCGGTCTCCGCTTCCGCACGGCGGCCCCCCGCGTGCGCGAGGCGGAGACGCACCGCGACGGCTCCGCGGCGATGGTCGTGGCCAACGCCCGCGCCAAGGCGCTCGACGTCGCCCGAAGGCGCCGGACCGGGCTGGTGATCGCGGCCGACACCGTCGTCACGGCGCGCGGGAAGGTGATCGGCAAGCCGGCGAATCTCGCGGAGGCGCGAAAGACGCTGCGGCTCCTCTCGCGCAGCCCCCAGCAGGTCCTCACCGGCGTCGCGGTGGCGGATATCGACCGCGGCACGGTTCGCACCGCCTGCGTGAAGACGCTGGTCGTGATGCGGCCGATGGGGGACCGTGAGATCGGCCGCTATCTCCGGAAGGTGTCGCCGCTGGATCTGGCGGGGAGTTTCGACATCCAGGGGCTCGGGGCGCTGTTCGTCGAACGCGTGGAGGGGTGCTACTTCAACGTGGTCGGCCTCCCGCTCGCCGCGCTCGCCCGCCTTCTCCGCGAAACCGGGATCGAGCTCCCCTGACCCCGCCGCGCATTGTCCGCCCCCCGGTCTGAACCGTTCCGCGGCAACACGGAACCGTGCTACCAGTCCGCCCGGTTCGCGATCAGCCGGTTGTCCGGGTCGGCCTCGAAGGCGGGGGCGGGGACGCGGTGCAACAGCCCCGAGAACGACGGGTCGCCGCGCAGGGCGTCGAGGGCCCCCTGCTCCAGAATCGCGAAAACCGTCTCCGGCTTCCCGAACGCCGCCTTGAGCTCCTCCGGGCGGTCGAGTTCCCGCAGCGTGCGGTCCGCGTAAAACGCGACGCTCCCCCTGAGATTGTCCCCGGGACGGTAAAGGTAGAGCGCGCGGTCGCCGACGATTTCCCTCGCCTCGCGCGCCAGGTCGAAGAGGCACCGCTTCCGGTAGCGCGCGGCCGAGACCGGGGGCGCGCTGGAGACGACGAGCGCGCAGAGGACGAGGGAGAGGGCGGGGAAGAACGCGGAGGAGGGGCGCCGCCGCGCCAGGGCCGCCCCGGCCGCCGCGGCCGGGGCGAGGGCGAGGAGGGCGGCGATCGCGAGCACGAGGCGGGCGGGGAGGAGCGGGGAGACGAGGCTGAGCGCCGCGAACGGGAACACCGCCCCCATCCAGGCGGCCCCGCGCCACGCCGTCTCTTCCCCGACCGCCGTCCTGTCGAGGAGCCACCCGGCGACGAGCATCGCCATCGCCGCGTAGGAGGGGAGAAGGTAGGAGCGCTCCTTGATGGCGGAGAAGGAGAAGGCGACCGCCGGGAGGAAGGCCCAGATGAGGAGGAGGATGAGGAAGTGCCGGTCGCCGCGCGTTCCCCGCCGGACGGCGGCGATCGCGCCCCACGCCGCCAGCGGCAGGAGCGCCGTCCAGGGGCCCAGCGTCTCCGGGAGCGTGGTGAGATAGTAGTGCCACGGCATCTGGCGCCCGAGGTCGGTGTGATGGAAGCGGGTTCCGGCGAACTCGAAATGGACCTGGAGGAACCGCCCGAGGAGGTTGTTGACGAAATGCTCGTGGAGGTACGGCATCCCCCCCTCCCGGTAGAGGAGGGCGACCCACACGCCCGCGGGGACGATGAAGAGGAGGAGGGGGACGGGGGAGACGCACCGGCGCGGCAGGTCCCAGCGGCGGGTCGCCGCGCAGGACGCGAGGGCGACCAGGGCGACGGTGAAGACGGCGACGGCCCCTTTCGTCAGAAACGCCCCCGCCGAGAAGAGGGCGAAGAGGGCCGGGAGCAGGGCGTTCGCGGGCTCTTCCGGCCGCCGCAGCATCTCCGCGCCGAGGCAGGCCAGCGCGCACGAGCAGAAGGCGCCGACGCCGATGTCGAGCAGAATGCGGTGGCTGTAGTTCCAGAAGCGCGGCATCGTGAGAAGGACGAGGAGCGCGAGCCACGCGGCGCGTTCCCCGCGCCAGCGGCGGGCGAGGAGGAACGTCGCGGCGAGCATCACGGCCCCCAGGAGCACGGAGACGGCGCGGGCGACCGGCGCCGATACGCCCCCGGCGGCGGCGTAGGCCAGGGCGACGAGGTCGTAGTAGAGGGGCGGCTTCTCGAGGAACGGGAGGCCGCAGAGGCGGGGCACGATCCAGTGCCCCTCCCGCAGCGTCTCCCGCGCGATCTCCGCCTCTCGCGGCTCGTCGGGGCCGAAGAGCCGGCTCTGGTTGACGCCGGTCGCCATCGCCGCGGCCACCGCCGCCAGGAGAAGAACGGAACGCGCATGTCTCATCCGGGATCCCCGCGACCCGGCGGATCGATAGGGGCCGTCGGGCGGAACCCCATGATACGGCGCGGGGGGGGAGCGGCTCAAGACGGAAGTTGGGCGGCCCTGCCGGACCTGTCGGCCGTGTTGGACCGCACGGCGCGGCCTGTCCGCCCGCGGGGAATACGGGTATAATGTCCCGACCCGGGGGGGACGCGATGGCGAAACGGAACGCGGACGGTGCGGCGGGACCCGATCCCGGTTTCCCCGAGATCAGGGTCGTCGAGGCGTCGGCGGGCGCGGGGAAGACCTACGCCCTCGCCGCGAGATACCTCCGTCTCCTGATGGAGCCGGGGGAGGAGCTCGGCGCCATTCTCGCCATCACCTTCACCAACAAGGCGACGCGCGAGATGAAGGGGCGGATCCTCGACCTCCTGAAGAAACTCGCCCTCGACGCCTTCGACCGGCCGGAGGAGCGGGACGCGCTCAGCGAGAAACTCCCGGCCTCCGGGGGGGCCGTCGCCTCCCGCGCCGCCGCCCTCGTCGACCGGATCGTGCGGAACTACCATTCATTCCAGGTCCAGACCATCGACAGCTTCATCAACAGTCTCCTCTCCGGCTGCGCCTACGAGCTGAACCTCTCCCCCGGCTTCTCGATCACGCGCGACCGGGGCGACTACCTCGCCTGGAGCGTCGACCGCTGCGTCGAGCGGGCGGCGCGGGAGCCGGAGATCCGCGAAACGATCGAGGCCTTCGTCACGCACTATCTCGTCTTCGACCGCGGCGCCCGCTGGCTCCCGAAGGAGGAGATACTCAGGACCGTCGCGATGCTCTCCGACGAGCGCGACCGTCACGGCGGCCGGTTCGTCGCCTCCGGCGTCTCGCCGGAGCCCGCCGTCGACGCGCTCCGCAGGATGCTCCTCCGCCTCCAGGCGCGCATCCCCGAGGGGACGCACGCCAACCTCGCCAAGGCGTTGCGGACGGCCGTTTCCGCGCGCGGCCGCCTCGACCTCGGCGCCCTCTCGAGCGTCTACTTTGTGCGAGACGAGTTCCCGATGACGAAGGGGCGCGAGGCGCCCCCGGAGATCCGCGAGCTGTGGCGCCGGATCCGCGCCGCGATCCCCGAGGCCGCCGAGGCGGAGGCACGCGCCTTCTTCGACTGCGACGTGCGGCTGTTCGGGTTCGCCTCCGACGAGTGCGCCGCGCGCGCCCGCGAAGACGACCTGGTCTTTCTCGGCGAACTGAACCGCCGCGCCCGGGAACTGCTGGCCAGCGGGCGCGTCGGCGTGCCGGAGCTCTACCTCCGCTTCGCGACCGCCTTCCGGCATTTCCTCATCGACGAGTTCCAGGACACGAGCGGCCTGCAGTGGATGAACCTCGAGGGGCTGGTCCGCGAGGCCCTCTCGACGGGCGGGTCGCTCTTCTACGTCGGCGACCGCAAGCAGGCGATCTACCGCTTCCGGGGGGGCGACGCGGAGCTGTTCGACCGCGTCGCCGCCGACCTCGCGGGGCAGGCGCCGGTGCGGCGCGAAACGCTGGGCCTCAACCGGCGCAGTTGCCGGGCGATCGTCGAGTTCAACAACGAGATCTTCTCGCCGGGGAACGTCGCCCGTTTCGTCGCCTCGCTCTCGCCGGAACGCGACGACGATCCCCGGGCCCTCCGCCCGGAGGATATCGACCGGATCGCGGAGGTCTTCGGCTCCGCCCGCCAGACCCATCTCCCCGGGCGCGCGCCGGGTTTCGTGACGGTCGAGGGGGTCGACGGCGACCGGGTCCGCGAACGGCTCGTCCCGCTGATTCGCGAGCTCTGCGGCCGTTTCGAGCCGCGGGAGATCGCGGTGCTGGCGCGGGGGAACGAGGAGGTGGAGGAGATCGCGTCGTGGCTCTCGGAGGAGGAGATCGCCGCCGCCTCGGAACGGACCCTGAGCGTGGCCCACCACCCGCTCGTGCGGGAGATCTGCGCCCTGCTCCGGTTCCTCGACTCCCCCGTCGCCGACCTCGCATTCGCGGCCTGGATCACGGGGGCGATCTTCACCGCCGCCGCGGGGGTCTCCGCGGACGAGATGCGCGGGTTCATCTTTTCGCTCCGGGACGCGCGCCGCCGCGGCGGAACGGCATACCTCTACCGCGCCTTCCGCGACCGCTACCCGGCCGCGTGGGCGGCGCATTTCGAGGAGCTGTTCAGGAACGTCGGGTTCGTCCCGCTCTACGAGCTCGCCACCGACATCCTCCGCCGCTTCGGCGTGCACCGGCGCTTCGGTGAGTACCGCGGCTTCTTCCTGCGGTTCCTCGAGCTCATACGGGAGCAGGAGAAGGATCGCGGCGACATCGCCTCGTTCCTGGCGTACCTGGAGGCGGGGACGGGGGAGGATCTGTTCGTCCGGTACCCCGGGGTGAACGCCGTGCGCGTGATGACGATACACAAGGCGAAGGGGCTCGGGTTCCCCGCGGTGGTCGTGCCGTTCCTCGACTTCGATCCCGGCGGCGCCCGCGGCGCGCCCCGGTACCGGACGGTCCGCCGCGGCGAAGACGCCGCCCTGGTGCGGCTCGAGAAAAAGTACACCCGGCTCTCCCCGCGGCTCCGGGACGAGGATCGCGACGAGCACCGGAGGCGGGTGGCGGACGAGCTCAACGCCGTCTACGTCGCCTTCACGCGCGCCGCCGAGGAGCTCCGCGTGCTGCTGCCGGCGCCGAAACGCGGCCGGAACGCGGCGGAGGGGCTCATCCCCGCCGCCTTCAGGGAGCGCGGCGAGCCGCGCGCCGGCACGGTGCGGGGGCAGGCGGCGCGCCCCTCGGCGGTGGACTCCGGGCCGCCCGACTACCGCGACTGGATCGCCTTCCTGCGCGAGGAGTGCGTCGACCCCGGCGAGATCCTGCGGCGCGGGGAGATCGAACGGGGCGAGGTGCTGCACTGCATCCTTGCGCTGCTGGGCGACCTGTCGGGGGGCGGGGCCGAGGAGGCGCTGCGCCGGGCCGCGGCGGGGGCGCGGGAGCGGTTCCCGGGGAGGCGCTGCCTCCCGGACTGCGAGGCGGTCGTGCGGCGGCTCCTCGACCGGCCGTGGGCGGCGCGGCTGTTCGCGCCCGGCGCGGGCGCGGAGGTGTTCACCGAGAAGGAGATCGCCGACGCCTCGGGAGGGATCCGGCGCATCGACCGGCTGATCGTGCGCCCGGAATCGGTGCGGGTGGTGGATTTCAAGAGCGGCGCGGCGCACCGGGAGGCGCACCGGGCGCAGCTGCGCGGCTACGCGGCGCTCGCGGCGGCGCGGTACCCGGGCCGCGCGGTCGCCGGCACCCTCGTCTACCTCGACCGCGGAGAGGCGGAGGAGGTGGCGTTGTGAAGCCGGTCCCGGGCGCGATCACGACGCTCCGCTTCGAGGACGACTGCATCGGGGCGCTCGCCGACCGCCTCGCGGACGAGGCCGCGCGGCGGGGAGGGGACCTGAGCCGCCTCGCCGTGGTGTTCGGCGGCAGGCGCCCGGCGATGTTCCTCTCCCGCGCGCTCGGCGCGCGCATCGGCGGCGCCTTCTTCCCGCCGCGCTGCTTCACGATGGACGGCCTCATGGAGCATCTGCTCGCCGCGTCCGGGCCGCGGCGGCGCATACCCCCGCTCGACGCCTGGCACCTGATCTGGCGTCTCGCGCAGGAGCGCGCCCCGGGGATGCTCGCCGGCCGCGGCTCCTTCTCCCGCTTCGCCGCGTGGGCGGCCGAGATCGCCGCGTTCATCGAGGAGCTGGATATCGAGGACGTGCCGCCGGACGCGCTCCTCTCCCTGGAGCGCGGCGCCGAGATCGGGATCGACGCCGCGCCCGGCGTGCGGGATCTCCTCCTGAACCTCACGGCGATACGCGGCGGGTACCACCGCCTCCTCGAGGAGCGCGGGGAGGTCACGCGCGGCCTGACGTACCTCCTCGCCTCGCGCGCCGTCGCCGGGCTCGCCCTCCCTGAATTCGACCGGATCCACCTCTGCGGCTTCTTCTCCCTGCACCGCACCGAGGAGCGGGTGGTGCGGGAGCTGTACCTGCGCGGCGACGCCGATCTCTGGTTCCAGCGCGGCGACGAGAACTGGCCGTCGCTGGAACGGCTCGCCGCGTCGCTCGGGAAACCGATCGCCCCCCCGCCCGGCGCCCGGAAGAACGGGCCCGCCGTCTCCCTCTGGGCCGGTTTCGACGCGCAGACGCAGGTGGGGATCGTGCGGAAGATCGTGGAGGGGATCCCCGACCGGGCGGGGACGGTGATCGTGCTGCCCGACGCCGGGAGCGTCATCCCCCTCGTCTCCGAGATCGCCGCGCTCGAGCCCGACTTCAACGTCTCCCTCGGCTACCCGCTGCGGCGCAGCGCCCTCTGCCACCTCCTCGGCTGCGTCTTCGACGCGCAGCGAAGCATGCGGGACGGCGCGTACCACGCCCGCGCGTACCTGCGGGTGCTCTCGCACCCGCTCGTGAAGAATCTGGCGGAGACCGGCGACGGGGCGCCTACCCGCGTCCTCGTCCACAAGGTCGAGGAGGCGCTGCGCGGGGAGGGGGAGTCCCCGCTCGCGGGGAGTCTGTTCGTGCGCCTGGCGGACCTCGAATCCGACGAGAGCATCCCGCGTCTCGCCGCCGCCTCGCTCGGCGAGATGGGCATCGAAAAGGATCCCGGGGCGCTCGCCGCCGCGCTCGCCGCCATCCACGCCGCCGCCCTGCGCGCCTGGGAGCGGATCGAGAGCTTCGCGGGGTTCGCCGCGGCGCTGGAGTCGTTCGTCGACGTCCTCGTGCGCCAAAGCCCGCTCGAGCGCTACCCGCTCAACCTCACCTTCGCGGACAGGCTCCTCTCGATGGCGGCCGGCCTCGCCGAGTCGGAGGCGGGGAACGAACGGTTCGAGCGGGAGGAGATCTTCAAGCTGTTCACCCGGATGCTGGAACGCGAGACGATCGGCTTCTCCGGTTCGCCGCTGCGGGGGCTCCAGATCCTGGGGCTGATGGAGACGCGGTCGCTCGACTTCCGGCACGTGGTCGTGATGGACGTGAACGAGTCCGCGCTCCCGGCCCTGAAGGGGCCGGACCCGCTGCTGCCCCGGCGGGTGCGGCTGGAACTCGGCCTCGACCGCGTGGAGCAGGAGGAGGAGATCCAGCGCTACCATTTCAGCCGCCTCGTCGCGCACGCGGAGACGGTCCACCTCGTCTACAGCGACCGGGAGGAGGGGGAGGGGCGGAGCCGCTTCATCGAGGAGCTCGTCTGGAGGGCGCAGCGCCTGCACGGGCAACTCGACGCCCTGCCCGTGCGGCGCGCCCACGTGCCGGTGCGGCTCTCGCTCGCCCAGGCCCCGGTCCCCAAGACGGAGGAGACGCTCCGGCTCCTGGAGCGCTTCCGGTACTCCCCCTCGAGCCTCGACGCCTACCTCGCCTGCCCGCTCAGGTTCTACCACGCGTACGTCCTGCGCCTGAGGGAGGCCGAGGATCTGCTCGAGGAGCCGGGGGGCGCGGAGATAGGGCGGTTCGTCCATACGCTGCTTTTCGAAACGTTCACCCCGTTCATCGGCACGCGGCCGCGGATCGACAAGCGGTTCAGAAAGCGCTTCTTCGCGAGGATGGAGGAGCTGTTTGCGGAGACGTTCGAACGCCGGATGCGGTCGGACGCGTTCATCCTCAGACAGGTGCTGCGGGTGCGGCTCGAACGGTTTCTCGACGCCGAGGCGGCGCGCGAGGTCGAGGCGGTCCTCGCGCTGGAGGAGCGTTTCGAGGGGGGGCTGCCGTGCGGGGAGGGGGAGCGCCTCTTCTCCTGCCGGGTCGACAGGATCGACCGCGAGCCGGGGGGCGGGATCGTCGTCATCGACTACAAGACCGGCGCGGCCGAGGCGCCGGGGGGGGTCGACGCGCTCGCCCGGATGGAGCCGGCGCGCGAGTCGATCCTTCGCGGGATCCGCTCGTTCCAGCTCCCGCTCTACTGCCGTTTCGCGGGCGAACGGCACCCCGGCGTTCCGGTGCGCGCCGAGCTCGTCGACCTCAGGGACTGCTCGCGGAAGCCGTTCCCGAAGGATCCGTCCGCGTTCGACGAGGCGATGGCCCGCTGCAACGAGGCCCTCGAACGGATCCTGTGCGAGATCGCCGACCCGGCGGTGCCGTTCGCCGCCTCCGAGGGGCGCTGGTGCAGCTGGTGCCCGTTCACGGCGATGTGCCGCTGAGTGCCGCGGCGCGGCGGCAGGCGAGGAGGAGATGAAACCGTCCCGTTTCGCGGCGTTCTCGATGCTGACGGTGGCGGTCGCGTTCTGGGGGGCGTCGTATCCGGTCACCCGGTACGCGCTGCGCTTCATCCCCCCGTTCACGCTCGGCTTCGCCCGTTTCGCGGCCGCCGCCCTCCTCCTCGCCGCGTTCGTCCGGCCGGCCGCCGCGCCGCCGCGGGGGGAGCGGGCGGCGCTCCTGGCGCTCGGGTTCACCGGCTCGTTCCTCTTCGTCGGCCTGATGAACCTGGGGATGCGCGCCACGACCGGGGTGGCCGGATCGCTCCTCTCCGCGACGCCCCCGGTCCTCACCGCCCTGCTCGCCGCCGCGTTCCTCGGCGAACCGCTCCGACGCGGACGGGTCGCGGGGCTCGCCGCCGGAATCGCGGGGGTCGTCCTGGTCGCGCGGGCCCCGGGGGGCGGGGCGTCTCCGGCCGCGGATTTCGTCCGGGGGAACGCGATCATACTCCTCTCCCAGGTCTGCTGGGCCTCCTACACGATGCTCGGGCGCCGGTTCGCGCTCCGGTGCGCGGGCGACACGGCGGCCTTCTGGACGACCGCCGTCGGGGCGCTGCTCCTCCTCCCGCTCTCCTGCCTCGAGCTCCTCCGCGGCGCCGCGATCGTCGTGACGGCGGGGGGCGCGCTCGCCCTGCTCTACCTCTCGGTCCTCAACACCGCCCTCGCGTACCTGTTCTGGAACCGCGCCCTCCGCACGGTGGGGGCGTCGACCGCGGCGGGGTTCCAGTACCTCCAGCCGCTCTCCGGGGCGTTCGTCTCGATCGCCTTCCTCGGCGAACGGCTCTCGCCGCCGCTCGTGGCGGGCGCCGCCTTGATACTGGCGGGCGTCTGGTTCGTGTTGCGGGGGGAAGGCGCACGAGACGGGAACGCCGCGGCCGCGGTTCCGGATTGACGCGCCGGGAGGCGTGGGATACCATTCGATAGGCATCGCCACCTGATCGGAGGAGACAATGAAGAAGCTGCTCGCCGCGCTGCTGCTGCTCGTTCTCGCCGGCTTCGTCTGGGTCCTGGCGTCTCGCGGGAGGTTCGAGCCGCCGTTCGCGGGCGCGTTCCCCTCGGGAGCGATCGCCTACGCCGCGGTGAAGGACGGGGGGGCGCTCGCGCGCGAGGTGGGCGGGTCGAACTTCTGGAAGGCGTTGCGCGATATCGAGAGCATCGGCGCCGCGGCGCCCGGCCCCGGCCGGACTGCGGCGGTCGCCGCGGTCCCGGCGGCGCTCTCCCGGATGCTCGGCGAGGAGGCGGCGATCGCCTTCTACGGGGAGAAGAGCCCCTTCGGCACCTCGGTCCTCTTCGCGGTGAAGGGCCCCGAGGCGCGCGAGGCGCTGCGCGCCCTCGCGCGGACGACGCGGCGCCGCGCGGAAACAGGCGAGGGGATGGAACGGTGCGCCTTCGAGGTGCCCGGCGCGCCGGGTTTGCGGGGGGCCTGCGCCGCGGACGATGCGGCGGGTTTCGCCGCGGTGTCGTCGCGCGACCCGGAGCTTCTGCTGAAGGCCGCGCTCGACCTCCGGGCGGGCGCGGGAGGGGCGGAGCCGCTCCGGAACGACCGCAGATTCAGGGCGGGGATCGGGAAACCGCCCCGCGGCGCCGGGGGGAGCCTGCTCGCCTGCGGATGGATGAACGACGAGGCGATCGAGGCGGCGGCGAGGTCGAGCGCCGCGGCCGCCGGGCTGGCCGCCGCGAACGTCCCCGCGGCCGCCCGGTCGCTCGCGGCGTCGGCGGAACGGTTCCCGGCGGTCTCCGCCGGGGGGTACCTGTTCCGGGACCGCGGCTTCCACGGGAGCCTCCGCACCCGTGTCGACCGGGCGCGCCTCACCGCGGAGCAGCAGGCGGTCTGGCCGGCCGCCTCGGGGACGCTCGGGGCGCTCGCCCTCGCGCCGAAGGGGACGATCCTCGTGAGCGCCGCGCGCATCCGGAACGCCGCGGCGGCGTGGGAGTTGTTCCGGGCGGATGCGAACCCGGTGGGAAGCGCCGTGGCGGGCTGGCTCTCGCGGCACGGGATCGACTTCGAGCGGGACGTGGCGCCCTGGGTGGGCGACGAGGTGAGCGTGCAGCTCTCCGACGTGCGCACGGGAGGCCTCTTCCCGCTCGCGGGCGCCGAGCTGATCGTGGCGGTGAAGGACCGGCGGGCGGCCGAGCGCGCCGTCGTGCGCCTGATGGAGGCGATGGGCGGCGGCGGGGCCGCCGGGGCGGGGCAGGCGTGGGATTTCCTCCGCCCCACGCTCTCGCGAAGCGCGCACCGCGGCGTCGAGGTGACGACGCTCGGCTACCCGGTCCCGGGCCTCTCCCCCTCGTTCGCCTTCGTCGGCGACCGCCTCGTCGTCGGGCTCGACCGCGCGTCGGTCCACGACATCGTCGACACCGCCGCGGGCGTCCGCGAACCGCTCTCCTCCGACGCCGTCTTCGCCGCGATGCGCGCGGCCGCCCCCGCGCGGCTGAACAGCTTCGCCTGGATCGACGGCGAGCGGGCGCTGCGGGCGGGCGAGGGGGTGCTCGCCTGGGCCCTCGCCGTGAAGCGCCTCGCCCGGTCGGTCTCCGACGCCCCGGTCCCCGAGTCGGAGCTCCGTCTCGAGGCGGATCTCCCGCGGATCTGCGCCGCCGCCGGGGTAGTCCGCGCCGCGATGACCGCCAGCGCCTGCGGCGACGACACGGTGGAGCAGTATTTCGCCGTGCGGCTGCAGGACATCTGAAATCCGTTGCCTCGCCGCCGCGGCTCGGCTAGAATGCTCCGGATCGGCATACCGGAAGGGGCGCCATGCTCAGCTACCTGCTGGGGCTGTTCTCCAACGACATCGGGATCGACCTCGGAACCGCCAACACCCTCGTCTACGTGAAGGGGGAGGGGATCGTGTTGCTGGAGCCCTCCGTCGTGGCGGTGCAGGCCGGCACGAACAACGTGCTCGCGGTGGGCGAGGACGCCAAGAAGATGCTCGGCCGGACCCCGGGCTCCATCGTCGCCATCCGGCCCCTGAAGGACGGCGTCATCGCCGACTTCGACATCACCGAGAGCATGCTCCGGTACTTCATCCGCAAGGTCCACAACCGGAGGTCGCTCGTCGCGCCGCGCGTCGTCATCGCCGTCCCCTCCGGGATCACGGAGGTCGAGAAGCGGGCGGTGAAGGACTCCGCCGAGCAGGCGGGCGCGCGCCTCGTCTACCTCATCGAGGAGCCGATGGCCGCCGCCATCGGCATCGGCCTCCCCGTCCAGGAGCCGGCGGCGAACATGGTCGTCGACATCGGCGGCGGCACCACCGAGGTCGCCATCATCTCCCTCGCGGGGATCGTCTTCTCCAAGAGCGTCCGGGTGGGGGGGGACGAGATGGACGAGGCGATCATCCAGTACCTGAAACGGAACTACAACCTGATGGTGGGCGAGCGCACCGCGGAGGAGATCAAGATCTCCATCGGGTCCGCCTACCCGCTGGCCGAGGAGCGGGTGATGGAGGTGAAGGGCCGCGACCTCATCGCCGGGCTCCCCAAGACGCTGCGGATCACCTCCGAGGAGGTGCGCGAGGCGCTCTCCGAGTCGATCTCGACCATCGTGGAGGCGGTGCGGATCACGCTCGAACGCTGCCCCCCCGAACTCTCCGCCGACCTCGTCGACCGCGGCCTGATCATGACGGGGGGGGGCTCCCTGCTCAAAGGATTCCCCCGCCTCATCTCGGAGGAGACGGGCCTCCCCGTCCACCTCGCCGACGAGCCGCTGCAGACCGTCGCGCTCGGCACCGGGAAGGTGCTCGACGAGCTGTACTTCCTCCAGAGGTTCATCCCCGCGGAGCGCAAGAGGTCCTGATCGTTTAGATGTCGATCCGGAACGTTGCCCGGCTGGCCGTGGCCGCCGTTCTCGTCTGTGCGTTTCTCGCGCTCCCGGCGCGCGTCGCCGTCTCCACCCGCCTCCTCCTCGCCCAGGCGCTCTTCCCGCTCGTGCGGTGCGCCCGCGTCGTCCTGGACGCCCCCGGGCGGCTCGCGGCGTCGCTGGCCTCCCGCCGCCGGATCGAGGAGGAGAACGCGCTCCTGCGCCGGCAGTGCGCCGAGTTGCGCGGGCAGGTCTCCGCCCTGGGCGGCCTGAAGGAGGAGAAGAGCCGCCTGCAGCGCCTCCTCGAGTTCAGGGATTCCAGCCCGCTCGCGCTGCTCCCCGCGGAGGTGATCGGGCGCGACACGCAGCGCTGGTACAGCGGCGTCGTGATCGACAAGGGCGCGCGGCGCGGCGTCCGTCCGGGGATGGCGGTCGTTGCGGAGGGGGGGGTGGTGGGGAAGGTCGTCGACTGCGCCCCGGAGATCAGCACGGTCCTTCTCATCGTGGACCGGCGGAGCAGGGTGGGGGGGGTCGTCGCGCGCACGAGAGAGACCGGCCTCGCGGGAGGCTCGTCGTTCAACACCCTGCGCCTCGACTACCTCCCGCGCCGGCCGGATGCCAGGCCCGGCGACCGGGTGCTGACGTCGGGCCTCGGCGGCGTCTACCCGCGCGGGCTCGAAATCGGGACGGTCATCGGCGTCTACGACGGGGAGACCGGCCTCTCGAGCTGCGCCGACATCTCCCCGAGCGTCGACTTTTCGAGGCTGGAGGCGGTGTTCGTGGTGACCGGCAGGCGCGCGGGGGAGGAGGGGGACGTTCCCAGGTGAGAGCGCTTCCGGCGGCGTTCCTGATCGGCCTCGTCGCGGCGGTCCAGGCCGCGTGCGCGGCGACGCCGGCGGGGATCCGCCTCCCCGCCGACCCGCTGCTGGTCTCCGTCCTCTCCATCGCCGCGCTGTGCGGCGCGGAGGCGGCCGTGCTCGCGGCGGCGTTCGCCGGGATGTGCAAGGACGCCCTCTCCACGGGGCCGTTCGGCGTCTCCGCCGCGGTCTTCATCCCGCTCGCCCTGCTCATGAACCGGCTCCGCCTCGCGCGGGGGCCGGCGCACTGGGCCGTGGGGTCCGCCGCCGCCTTCGCGGGGACGCTCGCCGCGGCCGCCCTGTATCTCCTCTTCACCGCGCTCAGGGGCGAGCCGGCGTACGGGGGGCCGGGCCCGCTGCTTGCGGCCGCGCTCGTGAACGCCTGCATCGCGCCGCCGCTCCGCCTGGCGTGGCGCCTCGTGCTGAGGTGAGGAGACCGTGAAGGATCGGCTCGAAAGGTTCCCGGAGGAGGCGCTGTTCCCGACCCCCGCCGTGCGCGGGATCGCCTGCCTTGTCGCGGCGGCGCTGCTGGTCATCCTCTGCTGCCTCTGGTACGTCCAGGCCGTCCGCGGCGCGGAGTACCGCGAGATGGGGCGGAGCAACCGCGTGCGCCTCGTCCGGCGTCCCGCCCCGCGCGGCGCCATCCGCGACCGCCGCGGCGAGATCCTCGCCGACAGCCGCGTGAGCTTCGACGTCGAGGTCGTCCCCGGCGACGTCGAGGATATGGACGAGGCGGAGGAGGCGCTGGGGGGCATCCTCGGCATCGCGCCGGAGGAGGTGCGCGCCCGCATCGCCGCCGGCCGCTCGTACGCGTACCTGCCGGTGACGGTCGAGGCGGACGCGGGCGAGGAGGCGATGCTCGCGATCGAGGAGCGCCGCCCCGGGCTCGCCGGCGTGCAGGTCGGCGTCCGCCCGAGGAGGAGCTATCCCCACGGACGCCTGCTCTCGCACGTCCTCGGCCACCTCGGCGCCATCGATCCCGGGGAGTTCGAGCGGCTGAGGGAGCGGGGCTACACGCGGCAGGATTTCGTCGGCAAGAGCGGCATTGAGAAGCGGTGCGAACGCTTCCTCGCCGGCGCGGCGGGGGCCGAGGGGATACAGGTGGACAGCCGCGGCTACCTCGACCGGGTCCTCTACAGGCGGGACCCGGTCCCCGGCGCGGCGGTGTATCTGACGGTGGATCTGGCGACGCAGCGCGCCGCCGAAGCCGCCCTCGAGGGGGAGGTCGGCGCGGTGGTCGCGCTCGATCCGGCCACCGGCGCGGTGCTCGCCATGGCGAGCAGTCCCGGCTACGACCCGGCCGCGTTCCTCCCCCCCGCGGAGACGGAGCTCATCCGCGCCCTGATGAGCGACCCCTCGCTGCCGCTCGTGAACCGGGCGACGCAGGGCGTCTACTCCCCCGGCTCGACCTTCAAGCCGCTCGTCGCCTTGGCCGCCCTCGAGAGCGGCGCGATCTCGGGCGAGACGCGGTTCACCTGCACCGGCGCCTTCTTCCTCGGCAGGCGCCCGTTCAAATGCTGGCTCGAGAAGGGGCACGGGGCGGTCGCCGTCGAGGACGCCCTGATGTACTCGTGCAACGTTTTCTTCTACAATGCCGGCCACCGCGCGGGACGGGACGAGCTCGTGCGCGTCGCCTCCGCCTTCGGCTTCGACGAGCCGACCGGAATCGACCTCCCCGGCGAGCGGGCGGGCGTCGCCCCGACGGCCGCGTGGAGGGAGCGGCGCGGGATGCGCGCCTGGTATCCGGGCGACACCGTGGTGATGTCGATCGGGCAGGGGTATCTCTCCTTCACCCCGCTGAGGGCCGCGACACTCATCGCCGCGGTGGCCAACGGCGGGAAACTGCCGCGCCCCTTCCTGGTGGAGCGCGTCGTCTCCCCGCTGGGCGAGACGCTGCTCGAGGGCCGCCCGGAGACGGCGCGGGAGATCCCGCTCCGTCCCGGCGACCTCGCCCTCGTGCAGGAGGGGCTCCGCCGCGCGGTCAACTCCCGCTACGGGACCGGCCAGAAGGCCCGGCTGAAGGGGGTGGAGGTCGCCGGGAAAACCGGCACCGTGCAGGTGGGGACGGAGGAGCGGCGGAAAAACCACGCCTGGTTCATCGGCTACGCCCCGGCCGGCGAGCCGCGGATCGCCCTGGCGGTGCTGCTCGAGGGGCGCGAATCCGGCGGGTTCTTCGCCGCGCCCGTCGCGCAGAAGATCCTCGCCGCCTATTTCGGCGTCGACCTGCACGGGTAGAACACGGCGCGCCCGCCGCGGCGGCGGCGGACGCGTGGGGACGGACGGCATGCTGAACCTTTCGCGCTACCGGCACACCTCGTGGGCGATCACGGCCTGCGCCTCCGCGATCGTGGCGCTCGGCCTCGCCTTCATCTACAGCGCATCCCTCGGGATGGGGGAGGGGGCCGGGAGCGCGTACGTGGCGCGCCAGGCCGCGTGGGCGGCCATCGGCCTCGCGGCGGCGGCCCTGCTGGCGGCGACGGACTACCGGAGGCTGGCCTCCTCCGCGTATCTGCTCTACGGCGCCTGCATCCTCGTCCTCGTCCTCCTCCTCGCCGCCTCCGACGCGCGGCGGGGGGCGCGGAGCTGGTTCAGCATCGGCTCCTTCGCCGTGCAGCCGTCGGAGTTCGCCAAGATCGTCCTCATCCTCGCCCTCGCGCGGTACCTCTCGAGGGAGGACGCCTCGCGGCGGTCCGCCTCCTACCTCGGCGGCGCCCTGCTCCTCGCCGGCGTCCCGGTCGCCCTCATCCTGCGCGAGCCCGACCTCGGCACCGCCCTCGTCTTCGCGCCGGTCATTTTGGCGATGCTCCTCGTCGCGGGCGCCCGCCGCTCCTACCTCTCCGGGATCCTGCTGACGGGCCTCCTCTCCCTCCCCGCCGGCTGGCTGCTCCTCAAGCCGTACCAGAAGCTCCGGATCAAGGTCTTCCTCGACCCGCGGCTCGACCCGCTGCGCGCCGGCTACAACGCGATCCAGTCCCGCATCGCCGTGGGGGGCGGCGGGGTATGGGGGCAGGGCTGGCTCCACGGCACCCAGACGCACCTCCGGTTCCTCCCCGAGCGGCACACCGACTTCATCTTCTGCGTGCTCGCCGAGGAGGCGGGGTTCCTGGGCTGCGCCCTGCTGCTCGCGCTCTACGCGACGATCATCTTCGCGGGGTTGAGGATCGCGGAGCAGGCGCGCGACGAGTTCGGGAAGCTGGCGGCGGTCGGCATCACGGTGCTGCTGGCGGCCCACGTGGTGATCAACATCGGGATGACGATCGGGCTGCTCCCGATCACCGGGCTGCCGCTCCCGCTGATGAGCTACGGGGGCTCCTCGCTCGTGGGCACCTGCATCTCGCTCGGGGTGCTCCAGAGCATCAGCGCGCGGAGGTACGTCTTCTAGCGGCGCACGGCGAAGGCGGAACGGGGACGGGGGAGGGGGGCGAATGGACAACGGGGGAACGGCCGGGATCCGCGGCGTGCTCGAGCGGGAGGTGCTGCCGCGCGTGACGAAGCCGGGGCGTTACATCGGCGGGGAATTCGGCGCGACGCCGAAAAGCGGCGCGGAGGTGCGCATCGCGCTCGCCTTCCCGGACGTCTACGAGATCGGGATGAGCCACCTCGGGTTGAGGATCCTCTACTCCCTCGTCAACGCGCGCCCCGGTTTCGCCGCCGAGCGGGTCTTCGCCCCGTGGCCCGACATGGAGCGGGAGATGCGCGCGCGGGGGGTGCCGCTCTACGGGCTCGAGACCTTCCGGCCGCTGCGGGGATTCGACCTCGTCGGCTTCTCGCTCCAGCACGAGCTCACCTACACCAACATCCTCACGATGCTCGACCTCGGCGGCGTCCCGCTCCGCGCCCGCGACCGCGAATCCGCCCTCCCGCTCGTCGTCGCCGGCGGGCCGGGGGCGTACTCGCCGGGGCCGCTCGAGGAGTTCGTCGACCTGTTCGTGGTCGGCGACGGGGAGGAGGCGCTCCCCGAGCTGATGGAGGAGCTCGGGCGATGGAAGCGGGCGGGGGGCGGCGCGAGGGGCGACCTGATCCTCCGCCTCGCCCGCGGCGTGGCGGGCGTCTACGCGCCGTCCCTCTACCGGGAGCGGCGCCTCCCGGACGGGTCCCTCGGGGGGATCGAGCCGGTCACCGAGGGGGTCCCGGCGCCTGTGCGGCGCCGCCTCGTCGCGCAACTCGACTCGGCCCGCTGGCTCTCCGCCTTTCCGGTCCCGCACGTCGCCGCGGTGCACGACCGGGCGGCGATCGAGGTGCGGCGCGGCTGCGGGCAGGGGTGCCGGTTCTGCCAGGCGGGCTTCATCTACCGCCCGGTTCGGGACGAGTCGCCCGACCGCGTCTGCGCGGCGGCGGAGGAGGCCCTCCGCCGGACCGGGCACGGCGAGGTGGCCCTCTGCGCCCTGTCGATCGGCGACGTCCCCGGTCTCGCCTCCCTGGCGGAGCGGGTCGCGAAGCTCCCCGCCCCGGGGCCGGTCTCCCTGTCGATCCCCTCGCTCCGGCCCGACCGCCTCACGGACGCGCTCGCCGACCGCCTCTCCGCGGGGGCCAAGACGGGGATCACCCTCGCTCCCGAGGCGGGCACGGAGGCGATGCGGCGGCGGATCAACAAGAAGGTCTCGCTCGACGACCTGCTCCGGTTCGCCGCGGCGCTCAAGGACCGCGGCTGGAGATCCGTGAAGCTCTACTTCATGATCGGCCTCCCCGGCGAGACCGAAGAGGACCTCAAGGGGATCGCGGACTGCATCGGCCGTGTCGCGTCGCTGCGCGGCAGGGGGAAGGGGAGGTGGGAGGTCTCCGTGACCGTCTCGTCGTTCGTGCCCAAGGCGCACACGCCGTTCCAGCGGGACGGGATGACGTCGGCGGAGATGCTCCGCGACACGCAGCGATTCCTGCGCCGGGAGGTGCGGCAGCGGAACGCGACGCTCAGGTTCCACGACGTCGAATTGAGCGCGCTCGAGGGGGTCTTCTCCAGGGGCGACCGCCGCCTCGCCGCCGTCATCCTCGACGCTTGGCGCAGGGGGGCGCGCTTCGACGGCTGGAGGGAGTGCCACGACCCGTCGATCTGGAGGGAGGCGTTCCGCGGGGAGGGGATCGACCCGGCCGCGTACGCGGGCAGGAGCTTCCGCGAAGACGAGTTCCTCCCCTGGTCGGTCATCGATGCCGGCGTTTCGCCCGGCTACCTGCTCCGCGAGCGCCGGAAGGCCGCGCGCGGCGAGTTCACCCCCGACTGCGTGACGCACGGATGCCAGGGGTGCGGGGCCTGCGGGGCGGGGTGCGCGCCCCGGCCGGCCGGACCCGCCGGGGGAGCCCGCGCGGCGGCGGAGGCGCCCCAGGATCCCTCTTGACACCCGCGCGGCCGTCGGGCATCATGCCTCCATGTTCAGCCTCGGGCGACTCGCGCTGCTCCCCAACGGGCTCCGGGCGAAGTTCATCGCCGCCTTCGCCTGCATGTCCATCCTCCCCCTCCTGGTCTGCGTCTATATCATACTGACCTTCGTCTTCCCGTTCTCCGAGTCCCTCTGGCTGACCAGCACCATCCTCCTCCTCACGATGCTCATCGCCTACTGCGGGTTTCACCTGATGGATGAGATCGTCAACTCCATCATCGCCCTCTCGCGCACCGCCCGCCGTCTCGTGCCGCACGCCGCCGCCGGTCTCCAGGCCCATCCCGGCGGGGACGAGGTCACCGCGATCAAGCAGTCCCTTTCCACGCTCGCCGAGGACGTGGAGCGCAAGACGTTGAAGATGCGGCAGTTGGAGACCACGGACGAGAAGATCGGCATCTTCACCGAGCGGCACCTCAGGGCGCTTCTCGTGGAGGAACTCAAGCGGGCGGCGCTCTACCAGCGTCCGTGCGCCTTCGTGGTGGTCCGTTTCAAGAGCCGCCCCGGCACCGACCGGATCCTCGCGGACGCGGAACACGGCACGGCGGCGGTCAGGGGCCTGGCGGGCGTCGTGAAGCGCTACACCACGAAGATCGAGAAGGTCGGCAGGATGGGGCCGGCCGGCGTGGGCATCATTCTCCCCGAATGCAACCGCCAGCAGGCCATCCAGACGGCGGAACGCATCGTGGAGGATGCCGCCTCCTTCTCGTGGGGGCCGCTCTCCGCGATGGCGGACTGGGGTCCCGAGATCGCGGTGAGCGTCGTCTCGGCGCCCGTGGACGGCGTCGATCCGGCGATCCTGATCAAGAAGTGCCTGACCTCCCTCCCCGCGTGACCCGGCGGAGCCGCCGCGCGCGCCCTTTCAGTGACGGTCGTTTCGTCTCCGCGGAGTTTCCTTCCCGGTTCGCCGCCGAATAACCGGCACCCGGTTTGCACTTTTGCAAACGGTTCCTTGACTATATCAATTTTGCGTGCTACGTTGATTCAGGCCGCGGTCCGACGCCTCTTTTCACGAGGGCGGGGAGGGCGAGAGGGTGTCCGCTTTCAAGAAGGTCACCAAGAAGCTGGTCGGGGAGCTTATGATTGACAGCGGCGTCATCACCCGCGCCCAGCTCAACCAGGCCCTCGAACGCAAGAAAGAGACCGGCAAGCTCCTGGGCGAATCGCTCGTGGAGCTAGGATTCGCGAGCGAGCAGGACGTCGTCGGCGTCGTCGCGGCGCAGTACCGGATCCCGTACCTGCCCCTGAAGAACCACGACGTGGACAAGGAGCTCCTCAAGACGCTCCCGCGGGAACTCGTCTTCAGGCACCGCTGCTTCCCCGTGGACAGGATCGGCTCCGTCACCACCGTCGCGATGGAGAACCCGCTGGACGACAGGGCGGTCGGGGAGATCCAGAAGGCCGTCGGCGGCAGGGTGCTCTGCTTCGTCTCCACGCCGAGCGAGATACTCTCCGCCATAGAACAGCACTACGGCGCCGTCGAGGCGCACGCGTTGCGCGCCGCCGCGTCCGCCCCCCAACCCCCTCCCGAGACCCGGCAGGCGCCCGCCTCCGCCGGGGCGGACGAGGGCGCGTTCCTGGGGGAGGAACCGGACGTCGAGGAAGGCATCAAGGTCTTCCAGATCGAGGAAGACGCCCTCCCGGAGGAATGACCGTGTCGATGCCGCTTCTGGATGAACTGCCCGAGATCCTGCTCCAGGACGGCTGCGTCGGCCGCGAGGAGATGGAGAAGGCCGTCGAGGAGCAGAAGCTCACGGGGGGGCGGATCGACCAGATACTGGTCAAGAACGGCTACGTCACGGAAAAGACGCTGATGGCCTCCGTGGCGGCGCACCTGAACATCCCCCCCGTCGACCTTTCCAAGTTCAGGCCCGCCCCCGACGTCCTCGAGCTGGTCTCCCGGCAGGTCGCCAGCTTCTACAAGGTGATCCCGCTCGCCAAGATCGGCAACACCCTCACCTTGGCGATGGTCGATCCGCTGAACGTGCTCGCGCTCGACGACATCCGCCTCATCGCGGGGCTCGACATCCAGCCCGCCATCTGCGCGGGGAAGGAGTTCCGCGACGCGCTCGAGAATTTCTACTCCTCCAAGGCGAACATGGAGCACCTCCTCAAGGACGCCGTCGGCGTCGGCGTCGAGGCGAAGAAGAAGGAGTCCGAGCAGGACATCAACCTGGACGAGCTCGTCGAGCAGACCGGCCAGGTCTCCATCATCAAGATCGTGAACATGATGCTGGTGCAGGCGATCAAGGAGCGGGCGAGCGACATCCATATCGAGCCGTTCGAGAAGGAGATGAAGCTCCGCTACCGGGTCGACGGCGTCCTCCACGAGAGCGTCGCCCCCCCCAAGCATATGCAGAACGCCGTCACCTCCCGCATCAAGATCATGTCCAACCTCGACATCGCTGAGCGCCGCCTGCCGCAGGACGGGCGTTTCAGGATCAAGGTCCACGGGCGCGAGATCGACTTCCGCGTCTCCTGCCTCCCCACGAGCTTCGGCGAGAAGGTGGTGCTCCGCGTGCTCGACAAGAGCGGGCTCGACAACATCGACCTGGCGAAACTCGGCTTCCACAAGGAGGGGGCCGAGGCGTTCATAGGGGCGATCTCGTCCCCGTACGGGATGATCCTCATCACCGGCCCGACCGGCAGCGGGAAGTCGACCACCCTCTACGCCGCCCTCAAGGTCATCAACAAGCCCGAGGTGAACGTCATCACGGTCGAGGACCCGGTCGAGTACCAGATGCAGGGAATCAACCAGGTCTCGGTCCGCTCCGACATCGGCCTCACCTTCGCCGCGGGCCTCCGGTCGATCCTCCGGCAGGACCCCGACGTGATCATGATCGGGGAGATCCGGGACCTCGAGACCGCGGATATCGCGGTCAAGTCCGCCCTCACCGGGCACCTTGTCCTCTCGACGCTCCACACCAACGACGCCGCGAGCGCCATCACCCGCCTCGACGACATGGGCATCGAGCCGTTCCTCATCTCCTCCTCGACCCTCCTCGTCGCCGCGCAGCGCCTCGTCCGGCGCATCTGCAAGAAGTGCAAGAAGGAGATCGACGTCCCCGAGGACGCCCTCCGCCTGGCCCAGATGAGCTACCCGAAGGGCCAGAAGCCCCTGGTCTGGCGCGGGACCGGCTGCGGCGCGTGCAACAACACCGGCTACTCGGGCCGGATGGCGCTCATCGAGGTGATCGCCATCGACGACGAGGTCCGCGGACAGATCATGAAGCGCGCGACCGGGCGCGAGATCAAGCTCGCCGCGATGCGGCGGGGGATGAAGACGCTCAGGATGGTCGGCCTCGACCGGGTGCGGGAGGGGGAGACCACCATCGAGGAGGTGCTGCGCGTCACCGCGCCCGACTGACGGGCGCGGAACGGCAGGCGCGGCGCCGCGGGGCGTCTTCCCCCTCCGCCGGCGGAGGGGCGCCGCGGTGACGGGTTCGCACGGAGGTGTGGCGCATGGTCAACTTCAAATACACGGCCAAGGATCTGCAGGGGCGCGACGTCGCCGCGACGATGACCGCCGAGAGCGAGGGGGAGGTCATCGGCAAGCTCCGCAAGAGCGGCCTCATCCCGGTCAAGATCGTCCGGGACGAGAAGGCGGGGCGGAAGCGGTTCCAGAAGAAGGTGAAGGCGGAGGCGGTCGTGATCTTCGCCCGCCAGCTCGCCACGATGATCGAGGCGGGGCTCCCCCTCGTCCAGGGGCTCGAGGCGCTCGAGCAGCAGCAGGTCCAGTACCCGGTCTTCGCCGCCGTCATCAAGACGGTCAAGGAGGACGTCGAGGGGGGGAAGAGCCTCTCGGACGCGCTGGAGCGGCACCCGCGGGCCTTCGGCGCGCTGGTCGTGAACCTGGTCCGCGCGGGGGAGAACAGCGGCACCCTCGCCGAGATCATGGACCGTATCGCCAAGTACCTCGAATCGGCCCGCGCGCTCCAGAAGAAGGTGAAATCCGCGATGATGTACCCGCTCGTCGTCTCGGTGATGGCGCTCATCATCACGATCGTGCTGCTCGTCAAGGTGATCCCGGTCTTCGGCACCATCTTCTCGAGCTTCGGCGCCGAACTGCCGCTCCCGACGCAGATGCTGCTCACGTTCAGCGACTACCTGCGCCGGTACATCCTTCTCGCCCTTGCCGGGATCGTCGGGATCGTCTTCGCGTTCCGCGCCTTCTACAAGACCGACAAGGGGCGTCTCCGCGTTGACGCCCTCGTCCTCCGGCTGCCGGTCTTCGGCGACCTGATCCACAAGGTGGTCCTCTCCCGCTTCGCCCGGACGCTCAGCACCCTGGTGCGGAGCGGCGTCCCGATCCTGCGCTCGCTCGACATCGTCGCCAAGACCGCCGGCAACTACGCGGTGGAGCTCGCCGTCGGCAAGGCGGCGCAGAAGATCAAGGAGGGGGAGAGCATCGCGGGGCCGCTCGAGGAGACCAAGATGTTCACGCCGATGGTGGTGCGGATGATCTCGGTGGGGGAGAAGACCGGCAAGGTGGACACGATGCTCGAGAAGATCGCGGACTTCTTCGACGACCAGGTCCAGACCACCCTCGCCGGCTTCACCGCCCTCATCGAGCCGCTCCTGATCGCCTTCCTCGGCATCGTGGTCGGGACGATCGTGATCTGCATGTTCCTCCCGATCCTCAGGCTCTCCTCGGTCGTCAAGATCTGAACGCGGCAGGGGGGGCGCGGCGCGCGTCCCCCCGAACGGAGCGTGCGCCATGAAGCTCGCCCGGGAACGGACGGAGTTGCTGAGCCGCGTCAAATGGTTCATGCTGCTCCGGCTGATCCTGATATCGGTCCTGATGCCGGTCAGCGCCTGGGTCTTCGGGCAGGGGGCCACCCCCTTCTTCTTCGTCATCGGGGTGCTCTACTGCGCCACGCTCCTCTACATCGTCCTTTTGAAGACGCCGGTGCGGCTCAGGACGCAGGCGTACGGGCAGTTCCTCTTCGACGCCGCGGTCGTGACCGCGTTGCTGAGCTTCACCGGGGGGATCAACAGCAACTTCGTGTTGCTCTACGTGCTGGTGATCGTCTTCGCGAGCCTCATCCTCGGGAGACAGGCGGGGATGGTCCTCGCGGTCAGCTCCAGCGGCTTCTACGCCGTCCTCGCCCTCCTGGAGTGCTGCAGCCTTCTCCCCCCCGCCCTGGACCCTGCGCGCGGCCTTACCTGCGACCCGGTCTACGCGGCCTACCTGGTGCTGGTGCGCGCCACCATCTTCTGCATCCTCGGCTACTTCGCGGATTACCTGGTGAACAGCCTGTACGCGAACCGGATCGAGATCGAGGATCTGAAGAAGCTCAACGAGCGGATCCTCACCCAGATCAACGGCGGTCTCATCACCACCGACGCCTCCGGCAGGATCATCTTCGCCAACGAGGGCGCCGAGGAGGTCCTGGGCTACACGCGCGCCGAGATGATCGGGAAGAGCTGGCACGCCTTCCTGGGCCGCACGGTCGGCGATTTCGACGACCGCTGGCTGGTCGAGGAGGCGAGGTCGTTCGCGCGCTGCGAGATATGGGTGGCGCGCAAGAACGGCACGGAGATCCCGGTCGGCTTCACCGTGTCGAGCCTCGTGGACGGGGACGGGACGCCGCTCGGGCTGCTCATCCTCTTCAGGGACCTGACGCAGATGCGCCAGCTGGAGGAACGGATGCGCCGGGCCGACCGCCTCTCCGCCGCCGGGGCCATCCTCGCCGGGGTCGCCCACGAGGTCCGCACGCCGCTCACCGCCATCCGCGGGGCGGTGGAGGTGCTCAAGGAGAGCGGGTTCGGAGACGGCGAGGGCGCCGCGATGGCGGAGATCATCATCAAGGAGTCGGACCGGCTCAACAGGATCATCAGCGATTTCCTGGTCTCCGGGGGCCCGGGCCGCGACTCCCGCGCCGTGGAGGATCTCGGCGCCATCGTCGACGAGGTGATCCGTGTCGAGAGGCAGACGCGGCAGGGGGGCGAGGGGCTCCGCGTCGTCAGGGACCGCGCCGAGAAGTCGGTGCGGGCGCGCGTCGACAGCGCGCAGATGAAGCAGGTCTTCATCAACCTCATCGACAACGCCCTCGACGCGGCGTCGCCGCGGGGCGAGGTGACCGTCGGCGTCGAGCGGGTTCCCGCGCGCCCCGGGGAGACACCCGCCGCCCGGGTGCGGGTGGAGAATACGGGGCCCGGGATGAACGCCGAGGGGATGGCGCGCCTGTTCGAGCCGTTCTATTCGACGAAGCGGAGCGGCACCGGCATGGGGCTGTTCATCGCGGAACGGATCGTCCGCGGCCACGGGGGCCGGCTCGACGCCGAGAGCCGCGAGGGGCGGACGGTCTTCACGGTCACGCTCCCGTGCGAGGAGGATGCGGGCGCGGGCGCGCGAGGGAGCGCGGGGCCGCCCCCCGCGGCTCCGCCGAATTCGGGCGGATGAAGGCGGGGGCCCGCGCGGCCCGCCGTTTGAATCCCGTGAACCGCGCGCGTGGCGGGGCGAGGTGACGAACCGATGGCCAAGATCCTTCTGGTCGACGACGAGCGGAGCCTCCTGACGGTCATCAAGGCCGCCCTGGAGCGCGACGGGCACGAGGTCATCGCCACCTCGGAGCCGGAGGAGGCGCTCCGCGTCATCGGTGAAGACGGGCTCGACGCCGTCGTCACCGACCTGAAGATGTCCCCGATCGGCGGCATCGAGATCCTGAAGGAGGCCAAGGCCCGCGACCGGGACCTGGTGGTCATCATGATCACCGCCTTCGGCTCGGTGGAGACCGCCGTCGAGGCGATGAAGCAGGGCGCCCACGACTACCTCATCAAGCCGCTCCACCTGGAGGCGCTGCGGCTGTCGCTCAGGCGCGCCCTCGCGCACCGCGCCCTCGTGCGGGAGAACGTCACCCTGAAGCGCGAGCTCGCGGAGATCTACCGCTTCGACAACATCGTCGGCTCGAGCGAGGCGATCCAGAAGGTGTTCCGCAAGATGGAGAAGGTGGCGGACACCGATAGCACGGTCCTGATCTACGGCGAGAGCGGCACCGGCAAGGAGCTTGTCGCGCGCGCCCTCCACTTCAACAGCGCCCGCCGCGACAGGCCGTTCGTCGCGGTGAGCTGCGGCGCGCTCCCGGAGTCGCTCCTGGAGTCGGAGCTCTTCGGGCACGTGAAGGGGGCGTTCACGGGGGCGGTCGCCTCCAAGGACGGGCTCTTCAAGGCGGCCGACGGCGGCACCATCTTCCTCGACGAGATCGGCGCGACCAGCCCCGCGATCCAGTCGAGCCTCCTTCGCGTCCTGCAGGAGCGCGAGGTCAAGCCCGTGGGCGCGACGAGGAACATCAAGGTCGACGTCCGGGTGATCGCCGCCTCGAACGAGCGGCTCGAGGAGATGATCGAACGGGGGGCGTTCCGCGAGGATCTGTACTACCGCCTCAGCGTGATCCCGATCGACCTGCCGCCGCTGCGGGAGCGCAAGGAGGACATCCCGCTCCTGGTGGAGCATTTCATACGGAAGGCGGTCGCGAAGCGCGAGGGGGGTCTCGCGATCAAGATGAGCAGCGAGGTGCTGAAGCTCCTCACCGCCTACGACTGGCCCGGCAACGTCAGGGAACTGGAGAACGCCATCGAGCGGATCGCGGCGTTGAGCGACGGCGGCCTCGTGATGCGCGAGCATCTCCCCGAGAAGATCGCGATGGCCGGCGACGATTTCGAGAACGCCGAGACGAGAAACCTGAAGGCGTTCGTCCAGGAGAAGGAGCGGACGCACATCCGCAGGGTGCTCGAGGAGACCGGCGGCGACAAGAAGGCCGCGGCGAAACTGATGGGAATAGATCTCGCCACGCTCTACCGGAAGATAGACCGCCTGCGCGCAAACGGAAACGAAACGAGACGCGAGAAGGAAGCGAATGATTCCTGACGATGAACTGGTATTTTGCGATTTTGCGAATTCAGCACATCAGTTTTCGCATCTATGCGGAATCCGGGGCGGATGGAATGAGAATTAACCTCGATTCGGATCCTAACTAGTTGCGCTGCAGTGCAATGATGCATATGACATTATATATTTCAGATGGAACGGATATTGCTTATCCAGGAAGTCGAACAGAGGAAACCTTCTGAAAGGAGGTGCGGTGAGATGAGAAAGAGCGGGTTTACACTGGTGGAGATCATGATCGTAGTCGCGATCATCGGTCTCCTCGCTGCCATCGCCATCCCGAACTTCATTCGGGCGCGCGAGCAGACGCAGAAGAACTCCTGCCTCAACAACCTGCGCCAGTTCGACTCGGCGGTGCAGCAGTACGCGCTCGAGGCGGGTCTGGGGACCGGCGTCGACGTGACTGCGGCTCTCGACCCCTACCTCACGAACCTGACGACGTCTTCCGCTTGTCCGGGCGGCGGCACCTACACGATCGGCGCCACGGGGACCGCGTCGAGCTGCAGCACGCACGGGTCGGTGTCCACGTTCAACGAGTGAGGCCGCGCAGCGCGTAACGCAACAAGGAACGGGGCGGTATCCGGACGGATGCCGCCCCGTTTCGTTGTCTATGCGCCTGCGCAACCGCCGCCCTTGCGCGCGTCTGTCGTGCCTGCCGGCGCCGCCTCGGCCGCTGCAGGACCCGGACGGCGTCGCGCGGGCGCCCTCGCCGCATAGGCTCAGTTCGCGTTCCGCATGAGTCGATGCGCCCTTTGCACCGCCGGCCCGAAGTCGGGGCGGCTCCTCGCGATGCCGCGATACGCCTCGAACGCCTCGCGCGTTTTACCCTGCCTCTCGCAGCAGACCGCGAGCAGCATCTGCGCCTCGAATGAGGAGGGATCGACGGCGAGCGCTTCGCGGACGGCGCGCTCGGCGCGTTCCGGTTCGCCCGCGGCCAACAACGCCGAGGCGAGCTTGACGCCGAGCGCGGGATCCCTCGGCGCCGCCTCGACCGCCGCGGACAGTTCCCGGACGGCGTCGCGCGGCCGCCCCTCCTCGAGGGCGAGAAGGCCGGACACGGCGCGCACCTCCGGCGAGCCGGGCGCGAGGCGCGCCGCCTCCTCGATCTCCGCCCGCGCGTCGTCGGGGCGGTGCATCCAGAGGTAGGTGTGCGCGAGGTTGAGACGGGCGAGGAGCGAGCGCGGGTTGCGCGCGGCGACGTTTCGCAGGATCCGCTCGCTCTCCTCGTACCTCCCCTCGGCCGCGCGGATGAGCCCCAGGTTGATCTGCATCCGTTCGCTGTACGAACTGCGCGAGATTGTTTCGGAGTAGAAGGTGGCTGCGTCCCGCCAGTAGTCGTTGTGCAGGCGGGCGAGGGCGGAGAGGAGCAGGAGCGTCGCGACGCCCCCGGCGCGCCAGGCCGTCTGCGCGGCGGTTCCGTCGCCGGCCCGCCCGCTGTCCCCGTTCCCCGGCTGTGCGTCTCCTTCACATTGCGCGGATTCATCCGCTTGATGAGGAGGCGAGTTGCGAAGCCGTCGGCGCGCCATGCCGCCGAGAAGGGAGCCCCACGCGTAAGCGATCGCGGCCGAGAGGCCGGCGAGCGGGAGGTAGAGAAACTGCTCCCCGATGAAGATCGCCCGGTCCGCGTACGCGGGGTAGAGCGGGAGGAGGTTGCCGGCGGGGAGGAGGGCGGCGAGCGCCCAGCACAAGAGCAGCGGGACGGGCGAGGCCCCCCGGCGGAGCAGCGCCCGCGCGACGACGAGCGCGGCGAGCAGCACGGCGGCGGCGGGGATGAGGGTCGCGGGCGTCACGGCCGGGGGAACGGGAAGGAACCGCTCCATATGGAGGCCGACGGGGAAGAAGATAAGGGCCGCGTACACGAAGATGCTCTTGGCGGCGGCGAGCAGGATGGGGAGGGAGGGGGGCGCGGCGGCGGGAGGGGGGAGGCCGGCGAGGCGCCGGCAAACCAGCACGAGACAGAGCGCGGCGGCGGACGCGCCGGCGAGGCGCAGGATCACGCCGCGCCTCCCGGGCGCCGGAGGGGCGCCTTTTCCGTCACGGGACGGAGCGGAGAGGGCCCCGGTCAGGAGGAGCAACAGGGGGGCGGCGAATGCGGACTCCTTCGACATCGCGGCGAGCGCCGTGCAGAGTCCCACGGCGCAGGCGGTCGCCGCTTCCCCCGCGCCGGAGGGGGCGGGCAGGGCGAGCCGCCGCGCGAGGAGGATGCAGCCGAGGAGGACGAAGAGGGCCGCGAGCAGGTCGGTCCGCCCGGAGATGTACGCCGCCGCGTTCGTCTGGAGCGGGTGGCAGGCGAAGAGGATCGCCGCGGGGAATGCGGCGGGCCGCGTGCGGGGAATGAGGCGGAACAGGAGGAGGACCAGCGCCGCGTTGAGCGCGTGCAGCCACACGTTCGTCAGGTGATAGCCGACGGGGGCAAGACCCCAGAGCGCGTGGTCGAGCGACAGGGTGACCAGCACCACGGGTCTCCAGTATGCGTTGACCGGACCGGTCCCGCCCCGCCGCCCGCCTCCCAGGAACTCCGAGGCAAAGTGCAGGGGGATGGAGCGGAGCCGGTGCGTGTTGACGTTGCGAATGATGAGGTGCGGATCGTCCCAGACGAAGCCGTGCCCCATCGTATTGGCGTAGATTGCCCCCACGAGGAGCGCCACGATGAGATACCGCCCCCGGAGAACGGAGCGCGCGCGCCGCATCTTCTCCTCCTCCCGAGGAGATACTGTACCACACGCGCGGCGGGCCCGGCGACTGCGGCCGTTCCCCGGCGCGCCGCGACCCGGGCCATCCGGACCATCCGGTTGACATCCTCAATCGGGCCGAGTACACTAGCGACAAGGTCGGTGCGCGTGTGCGCGTGCCCGCGATCCAGGCGCGAGGCGGCCGGGAGAGGGCGGATGCTTTCACATCTGCTTCCGAGGACGAGGCGAAAAGCCGGTCACGCCATCGGCCTCGACATCGGCTTCTCCTCGATCAAGCTGGTCGCCGTCAGCGGCGGCCCCGGGGCCTGGGCCCTGCGCGACAGCGCCATCGTCCCCCTCGAGCGCGACTCCGAGAACCCGATCCCCGTCAGCGCGGTCAGGAAGGCCCTCTCCGACGCGGTCGCGAGGCCCGGCCTCGACCTCTCCGACCTCCGCGTATCCGTTTCCGGCAAGGGGGTCATCGTCCGGCTCACGGAGATGCCGAGGATGACCCCCCTCGACCTCAAGTCCAGCATCAAGTACGAGGCGGAGATGCTCCTCCCGTTCAGTCTCGACGACTGCGTCTTCGACTGCCCCATCCTCGACCCCGAGGCGAAGGACCGCCCCAAGATGAAGGTCGCGCTCGCCGCGGCGAGGAAGAGCGTGGTCAACGAGCGGCTCGAGCTCCTGAAGGAGATCGGGCTCGTCCCCAGGATCCTCGGCATCGACTCGATCGCCCTCGCCAACGCGTTCGAGTCGGCGATGCCCGACATCCCGCCGGATCAGACGGTCTCCCTGCTCCACATAGGCGCGGCCAGGACCATCCTGAACGTCATCACGGCCAAGGACCTCGGCCTGACGCGGGATATCGAGGTGGGGGGCAACAACGTCACGCTCGCCATCGCCCGCGGGCTCGGCATCCCGTTCGCGGAGGCGGAGCGGCGCAAGGAGGCCGCCGACCCGGCGGTGATGGAGTATATGAGCCCGATGGCGATGGTGCTCGCCCGCGAGCTCCGCTCCACCTTCGGCTACGTCTCGTCCAAGGCCGGCAAGACCGTTCAGGCGATCTACCTCAGCGGCGGGTGCGCGCTCTGCCACGCGCTCAAGGAGACGCTCGCGGCGGAGTTCGGATTCACGGTCGCCCTCTGGGATCCGCTGCGGGGCATCTCGCTCGAGGGGGGGGCGGAACGCGAGGGGGTCCGCGGGCGGGAGTCGCTGCTGGCGGTGGCGACCGGCCTCGCGGTCGGCGAGTAGGGGCGGGCCGCGGCGAGCGCCGCGCCGGGGCGGGGCGGCGGCCGACACAACCACGGGATTCGACGCGCCGATGATACAGGTCAATCTGCTTCCCGAGGAGATGCGCAAGATCGAGCGGATGCGCAAGGTCAAGGTGAACGTGGCCTTGCTCGTCGGCGCGGCGGCGGTGCTGGCGGCCGTCGTCATCGGCGTCATCCTCTTCGTCGTGGGGCGCCGGATGCGGGACCTGGCGGAGGTAAAAAGGCGCCTCCGCGAGATCACCCCGCAGCGGGAGGAGGCGGACGCGGTCGTCAAGAAAAAGCAGGAGATCGCCAAGGAACTCGGGGCGCTGGACGCGTTCAGCGCCAGGCGGCTGCTCTGGGGGCGGACGCTCAACGCGATAAGCGACGCGATGCCCCGCGAGCTGTTTCTCGGCAGGATCGGCTACAACTCCAAGCCGCCGGTCCTCCTGACCGTCAAGGGCGAGGCGGTCCCCGGGGCGGGGAACGAGAAGGTGGTGGAGTTCATCGAGTCCCTCCGCCGCACGCCGTTCTTCATCGATGCGTTCCCGCATCTGGATTACGCGATCGAGAGTCTCGACCAGGGACGCCGGTCGTTCGAGATCAAGTGCGCGCCGCCCGGCGCGGCGCAGCCGGACAAGGCGAAGAAGAAGAAGTAGGATGGGGTCGGCGGCCGCGGGTCTTTGCTGACACGGCACGGGGAGCCGGTACGGCCGGCTGAACGGGGCGCGTTGCGCGAACCGCCTGAACCCCGCACGGTGATTATGGGCCTGGAAAAGAAGCAGATCGAGATCATCGCGGTCTCGGCGATGTTCGGCCTGCTGGCGATAGTCCTCGCCTGGCAGCTGTGGCCCTCCGCGAAAACCACGGACGGCAAGGAGCCGCTGGAGTCGCCCGGCTCCTACCGCGAGCAGTTGCAGAAGGCGGAGATGGCGGTGAAGGGCCTTTCGCGTCTCCGGGAGGAGACGGAGGAGCTTCAGAAGAAACGGGATGCCGCGCTGAAGGAGGTCCCGCTCGAGACCGACCACACCTGGCTCTCCCGCCAGGTCAACGAGCACGCGGCCCGGGCGGGGGTCAAGGACGTGAGTCAGCGCTACCTCCCCGCCGCGGCGGGGGGCGGCTCCCTCGGCGACGAGCTCAAAACGAACTACTCGGAACGCACCTGGGAACTCAGGATGCAGTGCGGGTACCACGAGCTCGGCCAGTTCCTCGCCGGGATCGAGGGGGCCAACAGGTTCCTCGAGGTCACGGACATCTCGATAGAGGGCAACGATCCGGCGGGGCAGAAGGTGGTGCTCATCGTGCGCTACCTCACGGGCAAGGGGAAGGATGCGCAGCCCCCTGCGCCCACAACGAGGTAGCCGGGCCGCCGGGCGCGGAACGCCCGGGGGGCAGGCGGGGCCGGAAAACGGCCCCGGGAGCCCCGGGATCGCGGGGGAAACGGACGATGCGGCAGGGGATTCGCCTCGGGATGGCGGGGCTTGTTTTTTCCCTCGCAGGGGGTATACTGTCTGCGGAGTCGTTTGTCTACGACAGCCACGGGAGGCGCAACCCGTTCCTCCCCCCGGTGGAGGAGAAGAAGCAGGAGGAGATCGTCGTCGAGGAGTCCGTGGTCGACATCGAGCCGTTCCGCGCCTGGTTCATCGAGCACACGAGCGGCGTGCTCTTCGACCCCGAAAATCCGCGGGTCCTCATCGGCGACGAGATCGTCGAGATAGGGGAGGAGGTCAACGGCTGCACCATCGTCGAGATCAGGCCGGATGGCTTCGTGTTCATCTTCGCGAATCAACGGGTGGAGGTGCCCCTGCGGCGTGACCCTGAAAGAGAGAGGAGATAGGATGAGCCTACATCGGGGGAGAGTGCGCTGGTGCGTCCTGTGCGGGCTGGCCCTCGCCGTGTCGCCGGCAATCGCCCAGGACGAGCGCCCGGCCGCCCCGGCGCCCGCGGCGGCGTCAGGGCTCGTCTCCCTCAACGTGAGGGACGCCGATATCCACGGCGTGCTCGCCACCTTCGCGCGCCGCTTCGATATCTCCATCAGCGCCGATCCGGAGATCCAGTGCCGGGTGACGGTGATGGTGGAGAACGTGCCGTGGGAGGCCGCGCTCATGCAGGTGCTCGACGCCTGCGATCTCTCGTACGTGGAGGAGGGGGACTCGTTCAAAGTGGCGCGGAGGACCGCCGTCGCCCCCGCCCAGGCCGCGCGAACCGTCCCGGAGACGGCGGCGCCCGCCCGGGCCGCCTTGACAGCCCCCGAGGGTGACGCGGTACCCGCCCAGGCCGCGCGGACCGTCCCCGAGACGGCGGCGCCCGCCCGGGCCGCCTTGACAGCCCCCGAGGGCGACGCGGTACCCGCCCAGGCCGCGCGGACCGTCCCCGAGACGGCGGCGCCCGCCCGGGCCGCCCTGACAGCCCCCGAGGGTGACGCGGTACCCGCCCAGGCCGCGCGGACCGTCCTAGAGACGGCGGCCCCCGTTCCCGCTCCCGGCGCCCCGCTCGTCGAAACGGCCGCCGAGACGGGCCCCCTCCCGACGCCGGTGCAGGTCGCCGCCGGACCGTCCCTGTCGACGAAGCCGCTGCCGGACGAAGCCCCGGGCGCGCCGCCCCCCGACGCCGCGCCCACCCCGACGGCGTCGCCCGTCGTCGGCGTCAAGGCGGTGCCCACGCCGGCGGGGATCCCCGCCTCGGGCAAGGTCACCTTCGACTTCAAGGACGCCGACATCGTGAACATCCTCCGCATCTTCTCGATGCGCTACGGCATCAACGTCATCGCCGGACCCGAGGTGCAGGGCAAGGTTACCATCCGCCTCGTGGACGTCCCGTGGGAATCGGCCCTCAAGCTGATCCTCGAGTCGAACAACTACTCCTACGTGAAGCAGAACAACGTCTTCCGCGTCCTTTCGCGCGATCAGCTCGACAAGGAGCCGCTGGACACGAAGGTCTTCGCCCTCTCCTACGCGCAGGCCAAGGACGTCGCCAACTCCATCCAGCACCTCCTCACCCCCCAGCGCGGCCAGCTCAAGCCCGACGACCGCAGCAACACCCTCGTCGTGACCGACATCCCGAAGCGGCTGAACGAGATAGAGGAGGTCATCGAGCGCCTCGACCGGCGCACGCCGCAGGTGATGATCGAGGCGCGCATCCTGGAGCTGAAGGACGACTTCGACGAGAATATCGGCATCAACTGGGTCGCCCTCAAGGGGTACAACGTGAATATCGGCCCGCCCCAGGGAGAGGGGCTCTGGTCGATCGTCCGCGAGGAGACCCGCGGCAGGGAGGACACCTCCGCGGACATCTACTCCAACATCCTGAACGAGGCGGACACCCGGAAAAGGACCAGCACCTCCACGGACTCGACCAGCACCACCTTCCCCGGCGGCACGACCATCTCCACGACCGACGGCACGACGAGCGAGCGCAGCAACATCAGCACCAGGAACATCGTCGACGGGGCGACCGGCATCCAGAAGCTCATGGAGGCGGAGGGCGGAGTGGGGGACAACGCGCTCAACATCGGCGAGCTCAGCGATCAGCCGTACGGCGTCAACCAGGGAGGCAGGAAGGTGATGACCACCGAGCTCACGCAGGCGGTCCTCACCCCCGACAACTTCCAGCTCACCCTGAACTTCCTCCAGGAGCAGACCGACGCCAGCCTGATCTCCCACCCGAAGATCGTCACCGCCGACAACAAGGACTCGGTGATGAAGGTCGCCGACCAGTGGCCGATCCCCAATTTCCAGTTCAACAACGACACCGGCCAGTGGGAGATATCGAACTTCACCTACAAGGACATCGGCATCGTCCTAAAGGTCAAGCCGCACGTCAACGAGGACGAGTACATCAACATGCGGGTCGTCCCCGAGGTCAGCGACATCCTCTCCTTCACCACCTTCGGCGGGGCGACGAACGCGCAGCTGCCCGTCATCTCCACCAGGACCGCCGAGACCGACGTGCTCATCAGGAACGGCCAGACGCTCGCCATCGGGGGGCTGATGCGCGAGGACGAGTCCGCCGCCGTCACCAAGCTCCCGCTCCTCGGCGAGATCCCGTACGTGGGCCCCTACCTGTTCTCCAACTCCACGAAGAGGATCCGGAACAGCAACATCCTCATCTTCGTGACCGCGAACGTGGTCACCGAGGAGAACAAGGACTCGCTCTGGATGGCGCAGCGCGAGGAGCAGAACCGGCAGCTCAACATCCCGAAGACGAAATGGTGGGAGCCGCGGAAGCTCCGCCACGGCCTCGGCTCGACGCCGGGGTACTGAAGGCCCCTACAGGAGGCACGTCGATGCGCCTGCGCCGCGCGTTCCTTCCCGCGATTTTGGCCTGCATCATCCCCGCCGCCTCAGGGGCCGCACCGACCACCATCCCGGGCAAGACCATCTACGGCTCCACGGCGTGGAACGCGTCGATGAACCCGATCACCGTCACCGGCGACATCACGATCGCCGCGGGCGCCACGCTCACCATCGGGAAGGGGACGGAGGTCAGGTTCCGGGAGAACAGCGACGACACGCACTGGGGATGGGACCTCGCGCGGTCTGAGATCATCGTCTACGGCACGCTGAAGATCAACGGCACGGAAGCCGAGCCGGTCACCCTGACCAGCACCGGCACCGCCGCGATGGGCTGGTTCGGCATCGTCTTCTCCGACAGATACGCGTCTCCCGGTGCCACGGGGACCATCGACTACTGCAATATCGCCCGGAGCGTCTACGGCATCAACTTCACCTCCTGCACCCCCGCCACCGCGGCGCGGAACTGCCTCATCAACGACGTCGCGGTCGGGATGTTTTTCGACAGCGACTCCGCCCCCGCGATCACCGACTGCACGGTCATCAGCGCGATCGTCGGATTCGAGTGCGTGGGGGTCTCCGCGCCCGTGATCACGAACTGCAACGTCACGGGGCTTGTCGAGGACAAGGACGACAACAAGGCCGCGGTCTACGCGACGGAGTACTCTGCACCGGCATTCATCGGCTGCGCATTCGCCTCCGGGCCGGTGGATATCGACTGGTGGGCCGACGTCTCGCTCAAAGACACGACCGTCGCGCGCACCGCCGCGGGCGTCGTCGGCAACGAGTCCGTCAAATTCGAGAGCTCCTCGTTCCCCTCCCACTGCAGCGCCACGCTCGACAACTGCAATATCATCGGCCTCGGCGACGAGGGGAACGGCATCGAGTGGGACGACAACCTCGACGTCATCAAGGTCCAGTTCTCCCGCATCGGCGGTTTCATCAACAACGTCTGGGCGCGCTGGGGCACGATCGATCTCGAGGCGGGCATCTACCACCCCGTCGGCGTGACCGCCCTCGAACCGGTGACCGGGGAGTGCGACGACGGGGGGTCCAACTACCTCATCGACGACAGCGTCGATTTCTACGAAATCGGCGCCGAGCCGGGGATCGAGGTGTTCAAGTACCCCGACATCGTGACCCCCGTTGGCGTCATCACCGCCATCGGTTCCATCCCCTCCTACCCGGTGACGAACAACACGCTCTTCTTCTCCGAGGATCCCCCGGTAACTTGGGCGGTAAACGATGTTTACTACTTTCACCCCTACCCGGATTACGACAACATCGACCTCGGCGACCCGGACGCGTCGGGCTACTGGCCCCCGACCTATTCTGCCCCCTACAGCGAGGGGGAAAACGAGTTCTACGGCGTGCAGAATCCCTCCACCGATTTCAATATCCGGATGGAGCAGGGATCGAACAAGCCCCCGTCCCTCTACCAGCTCGACATCTGGGCGGTGAACAACTGGTGGGTCACGACGGACGACAACGTGGTGAGCCGCTACATCTGGGACCGCAGCGAAAACGGCTACCTCGGCATGGCGACGTGGCTCCCGCACCGCAATCCCGATACGCGGCGCACCTACTCGATCTCCGGCAGGATCCTGGACAAGCTGAAAGAAGCCGTGCCGGGCGTCCGCGTCGAGGTGGACATCAGCGCGCAGTTCGCGGGGCACACGGTCCTGGCCGACATCACGGACGAGAACGGGTACTACACGATCTACGGCCTGCCCCCCCACGCGACCGCGTATGTCGTGAAGCCGACGAAGCTCGGCTACACCTTCTCCCCCGCGTCGAAATCGGTTTCCATTAAGCCCGCCGCCCCCTCGGACACAATCGGAACAAACTTCACGGCGCTCCTGCCCAAGCCGGCGATCTCGACCGCCGTTCGCGCGGACGGCAAGGACGGCGCGCCGTACGGCCTCAGCGGCAGGACGAACTGGGGGCTCGTCAACGAGGAGACCGCGCTGCGGATCACCGGGTACAACTTCCGCGAAACGCCCGCCGTCTTCCTCAGGGGGCCGAGCCCGGCCGGCACCGATACGCCGTGCGAAGAAGTCGTCTGGACCTCCGCCACGCAGCTCTCGGCGCTGGTGCCGAACGGGATGAAACGGGGGGACTACTCCGTGCGGGTCGTCAATCCTGACGGCCAGTTCGGCGCGCTGGGGACCGCCGCAACCCCGGGCTTCACCATCACCTCGCTCCCCGTACCGGTGGTGACCGGCATCTCCCCGAGCGGCATCAATCAGAACTACCGAGGCCCCCTGACCATCAGCGGCCGGAACTTCCTCGACGGCTGCACGGTGAGGATCGGTAGCGCGCAATTCGGCCCCTTCGACCCGGAGGCTTCGGGGACGCGCATCTCGCTCAACTACGCCGCGGGAACGCTCGGCACCGGCATCTGGGCGGTCGTCGTCGTCAACCCGGACGGGCAGGCGTCCGCCGCCGGCGTCACCCTGTCGGTCAGCTCCAAACCGGGGATCCTTGTCGACACCGTCTCGGAGACGTACGCCCCCGGCTCCCAGATCGCGCTGATCTACTCCCTCTGGCCCGGCGCGGTTCAGGAAGACAACGTCGTGGACCCGTATATCGCGGTCTTTCTCCCCTCCGGGAGCTGGCTCTTCTACGCCGGGAACCATCGCTGGACGTCGTCGCCGGTCCCGGTCTACCGGGGGTTCGCCATAGGAGAGGCGTCGGAGGGCACGCTCGCGGTGTTCACCGTCGGGGCCGACTGGCCGAAGGGGCTCTACAAGCTCTACGGGGGTCTGAACACCCCCGGGAAACCGCCGGTCCTTCCCCCGCCCGGTTTCTGGCTCTCCGATCTTTCGAGCCGCACGTTCACGATACGGTAGCGCCGCCGCGGCGAGGCGGCGAAGGTTTCTCACCCGCACCCGAGGACCCGCAATGCGCTCTACACTGTGTCTGGCTCTGGCATCCATCTGCGTGTCGTTCCCATTCGCGGCGCACTCCCAGACCACCTCCGGCTCCATCTGGGGGAGCGAGACCTGGGATTCGACGATGAATCCGATCCTCGTCACCGGCGACGTGACGATCGAGGAGGGCGCGACGCTCACCATCGAGGCGGGGACGGAGGTCAGGTTCGAACCGAGCGACGACACGGAGTACGGCTGGGATTTCGACCGGTGCGAGATCATCGTCTACGGCACCCTCAACATACTCGGGACCGACGAGAACCTCGTGGTGCTCACCGGGCGGGATACCGCCGCGATGGGCTGGTTCGGCATCATCTTCTCCGATGTCAACGCGACCGGCACGGTCCAGTACTGCAACATCGATCGGAGCGTCTACGGCATCAACTTCACCTCCTGCGCCGGGGGCGCGAACGCCCCCGCGGTGTCGAACTGTCTCATCAACGACGTCGCGGTCGGGATGTATTTCGACAGCGACTCCGCCCCGGCGATCACCGACTGCACGGTCGTCAACGCGAGCATCGGCTTCGAGTGCTGGGACGTCTCCGCGCCCGTGATCACCAACTGCAACGTCTCCGGGCTCGTGCCGGGCGCCGAGGGCGCCGGCAGGTCGGTGTACGCGACCGAGAGGTGCACCCCTGTCTTCACAGGCTGCGCCTTTGCCTCCGGGCCGGTGGATATCGACTGTTGGGCCGACGTCTCGCTCACCGACACCACCGTCGCGCGCACCGCCTCCGGCGTCGTCGGCTACGAGACCAGGAAGTTCGAACAGAGCAAGGTCCCCTCCTACTGCAAGGCCACGCTCGACAACTGCAATATCATCGGCCTCGGCGACCGGGGGAACGGCATCGAGTGGGACGACAACCTCGACGTCATCAAGGTCCAGTTCTCCCGCATCGGCGGTTTTACCAACAACGTCTGGGCGCGCTGGGGCACGATCGATCTCGAGGCGGGCATCTACCACCCCGTCGGCGTGACCGCCCTTGAACCGGTGATCGGGGAGTGCGACGACGGGGGGTCCAACTACCTCATCGACGACAGCGTCGATTTCTACGGTATCGGCGCCGAGCCGGGGATCGAGGTGTTCAAGTACCCCGACACCGTAACCCCCGTCGGCGTTATCACGGCCATCGGTTCCATCCCCTCCTACCCGGTGACGAACAACGCGCTCTTCTTCTCTGAGGATCCGCCGCTGAACTGGATGGAGGAAGATCTGTACTACTTCTGGCCCAACCCGGATTTCGACAACATCGACCTCGGCGACCCGGACGCGTCGGGCTACTGGCCCCCGACGTATTCTGCCCCCTACAGCGCGGGAGAAAACGAATTCTACGGCGTGCAGAATCCCTCCACCGATTTCAATATCCGGATGGAGCAGGGTTCGAACAAGCCCCCGTCCCTCTACCAGCTCGACATCTGGGCGGTGAACAACTGGTGGGCCACGACGGACGACAACGTGGTGAGCCGCTACATCTGGGACCGCAGTGAAAACGGCTACCTCGGCAGGGCGACGTGGAACCCGCACCGCGACCCGGACAAGCGGCGCACCTACTCGGTCTCCGGCATCGTCGTGGACAACCTGAACGAGGCGGTGGAAGGGGTGCGCGTCGAGGTGGACATCAGCGCGCAGTTCGCGGGGCACACGGTCCTGGCCGACATCACGGACGAGGAGGGGTACTACACGATCTACGGCCTGCCCCCCAACGCGATCGAGTACAACGTGACCCCGACGAAGCTCGGCTACACCTTTGATCCGGCGGCAATCCCCGTCTCCATCCCGGTCGCGGACCCGTCCGATGTCGTCGACCAGGATTTCGACGCCACGCTGCCGGCGCCGCGCATCACGAGCGTCGGCCGTGCGGACGGGCTCGACGGCGACGCGCACGGCCTCCCCGGGAGGACGAACTGGGGCCTCGCGAGCGAGACGACCGATATTGTCATCAACGGCCTGAATTTCAGGGACGGAGCCACCGTGTACCTCAGGGGGCCGCTCCCCGGCGCGGACGACATCCCCTGCTCGAACGTCGTTTGGGTCACCGGCACGCGCCTCACCGCCACGCTCCCCGCGGGGCTGGCCGTGGGCGACTACGTGGTGCGTGTCGTCAACCCGGACACGCAGGAGGCCGTCTGGGGGGACACCGACAATCCCGGTTTCACGATCGTGCCCCCGCCCCCCCCGCACGTCTCAGAGATAGTGCCGGCGGAGATCAACTCCTTCGAGAGCGTCGACCTGACGATCACCGGATCAGACTTCATCACCGGCTGCAGCGTGGCGATCGGCGGGACGCTCTGGTCGTCGCTCTCCGTGTTGGACGACGGCGGGCGCATCGTGGTGCACTATTCCCCCGGCACTCTCGCCCCAGGGAGATGGCCGGTTCGTGTCACGAACCCCGACGGGCAGACCTCCAACGAAAACGTGACGCTCGCCGTGAACGGCCCGCCGGCGCCCGCCGATATCCAGATAGACCCCGACCGCGGCCCGAACAACAAGGTCGTGGACGTGATCATCACGGGGCTCAACTTCGTCGCGACCCCCTCGGTGCGGATAGGGACCACCTTCTGCCTCAACGTGGCCCTGATCGACGCCGGGCGCCTGGAGGCCCAGGTCCCGACCGGCATCACGCCCGGCACGTACGATGTCGTAGTCACAAACCCCGACGGCGGCACCGGAACCCTCCCGAACGGCTACACGGTCGAAGAGCCGCCCCTCGCCGTGCACGGCGTGAGCCCGCCGATGGGGAAGGACGACGCGGAGACGGACATCATCGTGGTCGGTGAGAACTTCAAGACGGACCCGAACATCCCCACGGTGAAAATCGGCGACGCGCCGGGGACGGAGTGCACGAACGTGCGTGTGGTCAGTTCGACCTGCATCCTTGCGACGGTGCCGGCGATGATGCCGGGGCTCTACAACCTTATCGTGGACAACGCGGACGGCGAGCAGGCGACGCTCGAGAACGGCTACACGGTGGTGGGGGTGCCGACGCTCTCCTCCGGCGGCCCGACGAGCGGGGCTGCGAACAAGACCACCCCCCTCACGGTACACGGCGCCAACTTCGTCTACATCCCGAAGGTGGAGATACTGACCGACCCGCCGACGCGCTGCACGGACGTGAGGTTCGTCTCGTCGGCGCAGCTTGAGGCGAACGTGCCGTCGGGGATCGAGCCGGGGACGTACGGCATCCGGGTGACCAACCCGCTCGAAAAAGCGGGCGAGCTTCCGGCGGCATACGAGGTGACCGCGCCCCCCGTGAACGAGCCGACGGTGACGGGCGTGAACCCGGCGCGGGGCAGCAACGGCGCGGCGACGGAGGTCACGATCACGGGCTCGGGTTTCACAGACGTGATGGGTACCGTGACGCTGGACACGGTGCCTCCCACGGTCTGCACGCCTCTGACGTGGACGGACACGCAGATCACGGCGACGGTCCCGGCGGGCCTGCGCGTGGGGAGCTATGACGTGGCGGTGACCAACGCGACGGGCACGGGGGCGCTGACGCACGGCTTCACGGCGGGCGGATCCGGAACGCTGCCGGCGGGGCAGACGACGCTGGCGGGGACGGTGCTGCTGACGGGTGACCTCGTGGTGCCCGCGGGTTCGACGCTGACGGTGGAGCCGGGGTCGATGCTGAGGTTCGAGGCCCTCTCCGACGACACGAGCGGGAACTGGGACGGTTCCCGCGGGGAGATCAAGGTCTCCGGCCGGCTGGAGATCCTCGGCGAAGAGACGGCGCGCGCGGCCCTGACATCCAACGGCGGGGCGGCGTCGGACTGGCTCGGCGTGATCCTCTCCGACACGACGGCGTCGGTGTGGATCGAGCACGCCGACTTCACGAACGCGGTGTACGGCCTCGCGTTCGAGTCGAACCTCGCGGTGCCGGCGGCGGACGATCCGCGCCCGTGGGTGCACGATATCTACGTGGCGAACTGCGCCACGGGCGTCGCCCTCAATAGCTCGAAGGCGTTCACCTGCCCGGCGATCGACGGCTGCACGATCGACACGGTGGAGACCGGGATCACGGCCCGGAGCACGGCGGCGCCGATCTTCACGACGGTGCTGTTCAGGAACGTGGCCGGGACGGGGCTGGAGGGGAGGGAGAACGCGATCGTGACGCTCGAGGGCTCCTCGATCGTGGACGCCCCGAAGGCAATCTCCTGCCCGGCGAAGGGGACGGGGGAGCAGGCGAACGCCTCGACGGTGAACCTCGTCTTCTCGGTGCTGGGGAACGGAGCGGTCGAGCTCTCGGACTCCTCCCGGCTGACGGCGAGGATGGTGACGCACCTCCTCTTCCCGGACACGGAGCTGGCGGCGGGGCTGCGCGGCGAGAAGGCGGCGGTGGCGCGGTTCGACTACTCCAACGTCGTGCAGGGCGACCCGATGGGTGTGGGGATCGACTGGGGGAGCGCGGGCGACTGCGCCCTCTCCTACTCGGTGATCCACGACTGGGGCGTGGGGGTGAAGCGGGAGGGCGACTGCGGCGCGGTCGACCTCGGCGGCGACGTCTCGCCCGGCTGGAACGAGTTCCTCGGCGTGATGAATCCCGAGTTCAACGTCTGGAACGATTGCGCGGACGAGATGACAGCGCAGAATAACTGGTGGCTCACGACGGACGAAACGGTCATCGGGAACCATCTCTACGACGGTCTCGACGACCCCGAGCTCGGCCTCATCGACTACGCGGGCTTCCTCGCCGCCCCGCGCACCTACTCGGTGTCGGGCACCATCCTGGACTCCTCGGAAACGGGTGTGGACCGGGTGCAGGTGGTGGCCGAGTACGCGACGCCGCACACGGACAACGACCGGATGGCGATGACGGACGAGAACGGCCGCTACACGATCTTCGGCCTCCTCCCCGGCGACTACACCGTGCGCTTCGAGAAACAGGGATACCGATTCGAGCCGGACTCGTTCCCCGTCTCCATCGACCTCACCAACCCCACGGATATCAACGGGCAGGACACGGTGGCCGACGTCGCCCCTCCGGCGGTCTACGGCATCCGGCGGACGGACGGGGTGGCGAAAGCCCCCTACGGGACGCAGTGGGCGTACCGGCCGATGGCGACGGAGGTGACGATCACGGGCCTCAACTTCCGCCCCGGGGCGACCGCGGCGCTCGTCGGGCCGCTCCCGGCGGAGGCGCCGAACAACCTCCCGGTGCTGACGGTCGGCGCCACGACGATCACCGCGAGCGTCCCCGCGGGCTTCGCCCTCGGCGGGTACGGGGTGCGCGTGACGAATCCGGACACGCAGGCGGCCGACTTCGGCCTCGACGAGGCGAGCCCGGCGTTCACGATCATCGATCCGCCCGCGCCGGTGGTGTCCGCGATCAGCCCCGCCTTGCCGACGAAGGATTACGACGGCCTCTTCGTCATCACCGGCCTGAACTTCTTCGGCGTGCCGGAGGTGCACTTTGGGGACGTCACGGGGTACTACAATTTGGAATACCCCAACTTCGATCCCGCGCCGACCTCGACGACGATCTGGATCCGCATCGCCCCGGAGGATCTCCTCTCGCTCTGCGACCAGGGGGAGCAGCCGGTCCAGGTCTTCAACCCGGACGGGCAGGGGTCGAACACAGACATCATACTCACGGTGAACGGCCCGCCGCCGCCGACAGTGACGAGCGTGACGCCGGCGTCGGAGGAAAGCAACAAGGTCTGTACGATCACGATCGACGGGAGCGCCTTCGTGGAGACCCCGTCTGTCTACCTGGTGAATCCCGACACGGGCGTCGCGACCGACTGCCTCAACGAGACGTTCGTGTCGACCTCCCGGATCACGGCGGACGTGCCGACTGGCCTCGATCCGCGGGCGTACACGGTGCGGGTCTGCAACCCGCCGTGCAGCCCGGGGGCGCCGATCCGCTGCGGCGAGCGAACCGGCGGTTTCACCGTGACGCTGCCGCCGCTGAACGTGATCGGCGTGAGCCCCCCGATGGGACTTCCCGGCGCCCCCACGGAGATCGTCGTGGTGGGGGAGAATCTCCAGCCCTCCGCGACGGTGCAAGTCGGGGCGATGGACTGCCCGGTCGTCCGCGTGGTGAGCACGACCTGCATCGTGGCGACAGTGCCCGCGGGGATGGAGCCGGGGCTCTACGGTCTCACGGTGGACAACCACGATGAGAACCCGACAGCGACGCTCCCGGATGCCTACACGGTGCCGGGGATCCCGACGATCACGTCGGTGACGCCCCCCAACGGTTTCCTGAACGCCACGACGCCTGTTACGGTAGAAGGCACGATGTTCGTCTACCCGCCCATCGTCCGCCTGGAGCAGATCTTCGACGAGGAGACCTCGACGGGGGCGGATTCGAACACGATGACGGACACGGCCGCCGCATGGGAGGTGGATCAGCTCCGGAACGGTATCGTGCGGATCGTGCTGGGGCCGGGCGTGGGGCAGGAGCGGCGCATCGTCTCGAACACGGAGACCACGCTCACCGTCGCCCGCGACTGGGATATCCCCCCCGCGGCCTCCGGCTACCAGCTCGTCCTCGACGGCGCGTGGCATCGCTGCGTCCAGGCGGCGCAGGACCCGGACTCGCCCTCGACCAAGGTCCTGGCGAAGGTTCCGTCGGGTCTCCCGGCGGGGGCATACTTCCTGTCCGTGGTCAACCCGCTGAGCCAGAGCGGCGTCAGCACGCTCGCCGCGTTCACGGTGAATGCGGCGCCGGTGGGGGCGCCGGTGGCGGCGTCCGTGACCCCGCCCGACGGGACGAACGACAAGGAGACGTCGATCACGATCGAGGGGTCTAACTTCACCGGCGCGACGGGTGTGACGGTGGGCGGGACGGCCTGCACGAGCGTGACGGTGGTGAGCGACACGCAGATCACGGCGACTGTGCCGGCGGGCTTGAGGGTGGGGAGTTATGACGTGGCGGTGACCAACGCGACGGGCACGGGGGCGCTCACGCACGGCTTCACGGCGGGCGGATCCGGGGGACTCGACCCCGCCGCCGACACGACGATCGCGGGAGGGGTGCTGCTCACCGGCGACATCGTGGTGCCCGCCGGCAGGACGCTGACGCTGGAACCGGGGACGGTCGTCACGGTTGCGCTCGGCGACTCCACCGGGACCGGCTGGGACACGGAGAGGACCGAGATACTGGTCTACGGCCGCCTGAATGTCCCCGGCGACGCGGAGGCCGACACGGTTCTCCTCGCCTCCGCGGACAACAACGCGTCGGATTGGCTCGGCGTCGTCTTCGCCGATTCGACCGCCTCGGCGTGGGTGCGGCACGCGGAGATCTCCGGCGCGGTCTACGGCCTCGACTTCAAGTCGAGCGTGAAGCTTCCGACCGCGGCGAACCCGCGGCCGTGGATTCAGCGCCTCCTCGCCCAAAAATGCGCCACCGGCGTCGCGCTGGGCAGTTCGATCGGCTTCAGCGCGCCCGCCCTCGACGCCTGCGAGGTGCGTGACTGCGCGACGGGGATCGCCGCGGGCGGGACCGCCGCGCCCATCTTCACCGCGCTCCTTCTCACCGGGGCCGATGCGTCGACCGCCGCGGGCAACTCGATCGTCACCGTCAAGGACTCGGCGTTTGTCTCCGCGGGAACGATCGCGCTCGCGGACGCCGCCTCGCTCAACCTGATCGGTTCGACCGTCGATGCCGCGGGGGGGGTCGTCTGCACGGGCTCCTCCGCCGCCGCGGCGCTGTTCAGCGCGCTCCTCGACGCGCCGGTCGCCCTGAAGGATTCCTCCTCGCTCGCCGCCCGCACGACGACGTTCCTCGGCAAGGGGATCGGCGCCGAGGGGGACTCGAGACTCTCGGCCGCGCATTCCGCCGTCGTCCGGGGGAACTACGAGGGGACCGGGGTCTCCTGGGGCAGCACCGGGCCGTGCGCCTTCAGCACCACCGTCTTCGGAGGGTGGAACATCGGCCTCGACCGGGCGGGCGGGTGCGGCCCGGTGCAGCTGGGGATCAGCCTGGAGAGCGGGGGGAACGAGTTCCTCGGCGCGCAGAACCCCGGGGCGGAGTACAACGTGGCGAACAACTGCCCCCTGGGCATCTCCGCCCAATACAACTGGTGGCTCGTGGCCGACGACGGGTCGGTGATCGGCGACTATATCTGGGACGCGGCTGACGCGGACGGGCTGGGCCTCGTCGACTACTCGAACCAGCTGACGGAGCCGCGAACCTATATGGCCGCGGGGCGCGTGACGGACGTCTCGGGCGCCGGCGTGCCGGGGGCCCGCGTGGAGGCGCGGGGAGTTCCCGCCGCCCCGTACGCGGACGGCGACAGGATCACCTTGACCGACGCCAACGGCTACTACGTCATCTACGGACTCGTCCCCGGCGACTACACGATAGAGGCCAAGGCGCCGGGAGCCGCGTTCGACGTATTGTCCGTGACGATCGCGGACACGTCCCTGGCGGGTCTCGACTTCCCCGGGATCGCCCCCACGCCGACCCCCACCGCGGTGCCGACGTCGACGGCGACGCCGATGGTCACCCCGACGCCGACGGTTACCCCGACGCCGACGCGCACGCCCACTCGGACGCCGACGCGCACGCCCACGCGCACGCCCACGCGCACCCCGACCCGGACGCCGATTCCGCTCACCCTGAACGTCGTCCCCGCGGCCCCCAAGGTGTTCGGCCCGGTCCGGTTCGACGTCACCGTGAGCCCGCTCTCCATCGCCGTCGACGCGTGGGGCGCGATCTTCATGCCGGGAGGGAAGATCCTGTTCCTGACCGGCCCGCCGCCGTGCGCGCTCAGCACCGCCGCGGCGCCCATCGCGCGGAACGTGATGCTCCCCGCGGGCGGCTACAAGGGGACGCTCTTCTCGGTCCCCGCCATCCCGCTCGGGTACGAGGGGACGTACAAGGTGGTCGTGGGCCTGGCGCGCGCCGGCTCCCCCGTGAACCCGGTGAGCCCGTACGGTCTCTACGACGGCTTCTGGGCCCAGAAGATCGTGACGGTGACACTCCCGTAGACGTTGTATGCAACCCCTACGGTTGCAGGGAGTAGCGACGTTATTCGTCCCCGCCGCGTCTTCGTTTCCGCCGCCATTCCTCCAGGCGCGTCCTTCTCCGCCTCCCCGCGACGGCGTCGCGTGAAGCGCGGGGCCTGTGCTATAATCGGCCCGTTCCCGCTGACGCCCATGAAGAAGATCCTCGTCCTCTACGGGTTCGAGCACTCGGGGCACCACGCCGCGGCGCTTGCCCTCCGCGACGCCTTCCTCGACTGCGACCCGGCGCTCTCCGTCGATCTCTTGAACCTCTTCGCCTACGCGAGCAGGATCATCGAGAAGATCGCCACGGGGATCTTCTTCCGCATCGTCAAGAGCACCCCCTCGGTGTGGGACGGGATCTACACGAACCCCAGGAGCGACCCGCGCTTCGACAGGTTCAGGAGCGTGGTGCGGCGGCTGGCGTCGCGCGGCGTCGAGGACGCGTTGCGGGAGTACCAACCCGACGCGGTGGTCTGCACGCAGTCGTTCCCCTGCGGGATGGTCCACGACTTCAAGGAGCGGCGCAACGCGGCCGTCCCCCTCTACGGCGTCCTGACGGACTTCTCCGTCCCCCCGTACTGGGTCTACCGTCGGGTGAACCGGTACTTCGTCGCGTCCGCGGAGGCGAAGGAGGCGCTCGCGCGTCAGGGGATCGACGAGGATCTGATCGAAGCGGCGGGCATCCCGATACACCCGCGCTTCGCCCGGCCGCGCGACCGCCTCGAGGCCCGCGCGGCGTTCGGCCTCGACGCCTCCGCGCCGGTCGTCCTCGTCGCGGGCGGATGGAGCGGCTGGGGCGCGCTCGAGCGTCTCGCGGCTGAGACGGCGAGGAGGGGAGGGGGCTGCAGGGTCGTGGTCGTGGCGGGGAACAACAGGGAGCTTTACGGGCGCCTCAGCGGCCGCGGCGAACTGAAACGGCTCGGCGTGACCGTCCTTCCGCACGTCGAGCGGATGGACCTGCTGATGGCCGCCGCGGACCTGCTCGTCGGGAAGGCGGGCGGGATGAGCGCATCGGAGGCGCTCGCCTCCGGTTTGCCGATGGTCCTGGTGGACTCCCTCCCCGGGCAGGAGCGCCACAACGCGCGGTATCTGTGCCGCGGCGGCGCCGCCGTCGAGGCGCGCGGGGTCGCGGAGGCCGCGGAGGCAGCCGCCGCGCTCTCCCGCGACGCAACGCGCCTGCGCCTGATGGGGGAGCGGGCGAGGAAGATGGCCAGGCCGGACGCGGCGCGCGTGGTGGCGAGGGGGGTGCGGGAGGGGGCGGCGCGGATGGAGGCGCGCCCGACGGGGGAGGCACGGCGGGCGATCGCGAGGGATCCCGCGCGCGCCTTCGCGTGAACCCCTCCCGCGAACCGGAACGCCTCGACGCGCCGGCGAAGGATGCGGCAGGCGACAGGCGCGTGCCGCATCGACGGAGGGGCCGCATGCTCCTGTATCTGGGGTATCTGATCGCCTGGTGGGGGATACGGATCTTCCCGCGCCCGTGCTGCGTCTGGTTCAGCAAGCGGGTCGCGGACCTCTGCTTCATCTTCGACACGGCCGCCCGCAGGGCGGTGATCGCCAACCTGTCGCACGTGCTCGCCCGCACGGGGCGCGAGACGCGGTCTCGGCGCGGCAGGGCCGGCATCAACCGGCTCGCGCGGGAGACGTTCGAGAACTTCGCCGTCCATATCATGGATTTCCTGCGCGTCTACAGGGTCCGGGACGACATCGAGTCGGGCCTCCTCCGCGTGGAGCATTTCGACCGGTTCACGAAGGAGTTCTCCCGGGGGAAGGGGCTCATCTCGGTCACGGCGCACATCGGGAACTGGGAGATGGGGGCCGCGGCGGCCGCGTGCCTCGGGATGCCGCTCAGCGCGGTGGCGATGAAGCTTCCCGACCCGCGGCTCGACCGCTTCTTCACCGAGCTGCGGCAGTCCGGGCACATCCGCCCGTTTCCCGCGGGGCAAGCGGCGCGCGGCTGCTTCAGGGTTCTGGCGAAGGGGGAGATGCTCGCCTTCGTGGCGGACAGGTCGCTCGACGGGAACGGCATCCGGGTGAAGCTGTTCGGCAGGGAGGTCACCATCCCGCGCGGGCCCGCGGAGATGGCCTCGCGCACCGGGGCGCCGATCGTGCCGGCGTACTGCCTGCAGGAGGCGGGGGGGCATTTCCGCCTGGTGATCGAGGAGCCGATCGAGGTGGACGAGGCGCTCCCGGCGCCGGAGAAGGTGGCGGCGATCGCCCAGGCGATGGCTCGCGGCTTCGAGGAGTATATCTCGCGCTACCCCGCGCAATGGTTCGCCTTCTACAAGGTGTGGGGCTGAACGCCGTTTCTCGCGGACCGTCTCCGGTTTTCCGGAATCGGGCGCGGCGGCGGACGGGAACGAAGATATGCGCGTCTGCGCGGTGATACCCGCCTTCAACGAGGCGGCGCGGGTCGGGGATGTCGTGCGGGAGGCGCGGGGGCGCCTCCCGGGGGTCGTCGTCGTGGACGACGGCTCGGCGGACGGGACCGCCGACGCCGCGCGGCGGGCGGGCGCCGAGGTGCTGCGCCATCCGGCGAACCGGGGCAAGGGGGCCGCGTTGAAGACCGGGATGGGACGCGCGTTCGACGACGGGTACGACGCGGTCGTCGTCCTCGACGCGGACGGGCAGCACGCCCCCGGGGAGATCCCCCTCTTCCTGGAGGCGGCGGAGCGGACCGGGGCCGATATCGTGGTGGGGAACAGGATGGAGAACGCAACGGGGATGCCGCTCGTCCGCTACTTGACGAACCGGTTCACCTCCGCCGTCGTCTCGAAGCTGGCGGGGCAGCGGATCCCCGACAGCCAGTGCGGCTTCCGGCTGATCAACGAACGGGCGTTCAGGCGGATGGGGTTCGCCACGTCGCGTTTCGACACCGAGTCGGAGATGCTGATCGAGGCGGGGCGCGCCGGGTGCCGCATCGTGTCGGTGCCGGTGCGCACGATCTACGGGGCCGAAAAGAGCAAGATCAATCCGTTCGTCGACACGGCGAGGTTCTTCCGCCTGGTGGCGCGCCACCTGCGAAGGCCCCGGTGAAGCCCCTTTTCCCGGGGCACACGCGATTATGTCCCGGGGATGAGAATCATTACAACCTTAAGGCACACTTAAGTGTGCCCTGGGGCTGTGGATAACTATGGTGCAAACGGGTATGGACGAAACGGGCTTTGCACGCGAGCGCGAGCTGATGGTCGCACAGCAGCTCGCGCGCAGGGGGATTCGAGACCCGAGGGTGCTGGAGGCGTTCCGCCTCGTCCCGCGGCACCTGTTCGTCGGGGCCTCGCGCCGAAACGGGGCCTACGCGGACCATCCCCTGCCCATCGGCGAGGGGCAGACCATCTCCCAGCCGTACATGGTCGCCCTGATGACGCAGTGCCTCGCGCTCGAGGGAAGCGAGCGCGTGCTGGAGATCGGGACCGGCTGCGGCTACCAGGCGGCGATACTCGCCCGCCTCGCGGCGGAGGTCGTCACGGTCGAGCGCATCGCGCCGCTCTCGGAAAAAGCCGAGGCGTTGCTGGGGAGGTTGGGGTATACTAACGTCCGTTTCGTCGTCGGGGACGGCACGCGGGGCTTCCCCCCGTCCGCTCCGTACGGCGGCATCGTCGTGACGGCGGGCTCCCCGAAGATCCCCGAGCCGCTGACCGAGCAGCTCGCGGAAGGGGGGCGTCTGGTCATCCCGGTGGGGGGCCGCTGGGCGCAGGAGCTCCTCGTGGTGCGCAGGGAGGGCGCGGCGCTGGCGGAGCAGCGGGTCTGCGGTTGCGTGTTCGTGCCGCTGGTGGGCGAGCACGGATGGAACGGATAGCCGGCGCCTTGTCGGGAGCCGGGGACGGGAATAGGAGAGGAGGGCACGATGCGCTGGTTGAGACGCCTGTACGACTGGGTGCTGCACTGGGCCGACACGCCCTACGCCGCGCCGGCGCTCTTCCTCCTCGCATTCTCGGAATCCTCCTTCTTTCCGGTGCCCCCCGACGTGCTCCTCATCGCCCTCGTGATGGGGGCGAGGAGGCGCTGGTTCCAATACGCCCTGCTCTGCACGATCGCCAGCATCCTGGGCGGCCTCACGGGCTACGGGATCGGCTACTGGCTGATGGACACGGTGGGGCAGAGGATCATCGCCTTCTACCACGCCCAGGAGTATTACCGGCAGGTGATGGAATGGTACAGCCGGTACGACTACTGGATCGTCTTCATCGCCGCGTTGACGCCGATCCCGTACAAGGTGTTCACCATCGCCTCCGGGGCGTTTCATATGAATATCCCCGGATTCATGGTCATTTCGATGCTGGGGAGGGGGATGCGCTTCTTCCTCGTCGCCGGCCTCCTGTTCTGGTTCGGGCCGCCCATACAGAGGTTCATAGACCGTTATTTCAACCTCCTCTCCTTCCTTTTTGTTATACTGCTGATCGGCGGGTTCCTGGTCATCAAGATCTGTGTGTAGCGCGGGCGGGGATTCCGTTCCCCGCGCGGCGCGCGGGGGCATATCGGGGCGTAGCGCAGCTGGCTAGCGCGCAGCGTTCGGGACGCTGAGGCCGTGGGTTCAAATCCCACCGCCCCGACCATTACCGAAGGCGGGCGGCCCCGCCCTCTCGCGGCGTGCCTCGGGCGGCTCCGTCTTTCGGGTTCGAGGAGTGCGGCGATGCTCACCCCCTTGGATATCGTCGTGCGGATGCTGGCATCCGCCCTGTTCGGCGGCGTGGTCGGCTTCGAGCGCGAGCGTCATAACCAGCCGGCGGGGCTCCGCACGCACGTCATCCTCTCCATCGGCTCCTGCCTCGCGATGTGCGTCTCCATCAACCTCGCGATGCAGTTCCGCCCGCTCGTCCCCAACGGCGACCCCGCCCGCCTCGCGGCGCAGGTTCTCTCGGGGATCGGTTTCCTCGGCGCGGGGGCGATCCTCCGCTACGGCACGAATGTGCGCGGGCTCACGACCGCCGCCTCCCTCTGGACCATCGCCGTCGTCGGTCTCGCCGCGGGCGCCGGCCACTTCATCCCCGCCCTCGTCGCGACCGCGCTCCTGTTCGCGGTGCTCCAGGTCCTCGACAGGCTGGAGAAACGGTACATGGGGAACCTCGTCCCCAAGATCATCACGGTCAGGGCGAAGGACCGCTACGGCGTGGTGGACGAGGTGAAGAATGTCGTCCAGGGGTTCCACAGCACCTTGAAGACGATGAGCCTCTCCAAGAACCTCGAGCGTCACGAGATCGAGATCGAGGCGGTGGCGAGCATCCCCGCCGGGGAGACGATGGACAAGGTCTTCTTCTCTCTCTCGTCGATCAAGGACGTCACCTCCGTCGAGGTGCAGTAGTCTCTCGTCCCCCCGGCGGGCGTCTCACGGGCACCCGGACCCGATGCACGACCTTCGCAGGAAAGCCCTTCTCCTCTCGTACCTCACCGTCGGCTACAATCTTCTCGAGGGGATCGTGTCGGTCCTGGCGGGCGCCGCCGCGGGAAGCGTCGCCCTTGTCGGGTTCGGCCTGGACAGCGCGGTGGAGTCGCTCTCGGGGTGCGTGATGATATGGCGGCTGCGGCGGGCGGCCGCGGGGGGCGGGGAAGAGGAGGAACGCGTGGAGCGGAAGGCGCTCCGGCTGATCGGGGCGACCTTCTTCATCCTCGCCGCGTACGTGCTGTACGAGTCGGGGGCGTCGCTCCTCTCGGGCGAGGCCGCCGGGCGGACCGTCCTGGGCGTCATCATCGCGGCGGTGTCACTCGTCACGATGCCCGCGCTCTTCTGGGCCAAGCGCCGCCTCGGCGTGAAAATGGGGATGGGCAGCCTCGTCGCCGACTCCAAGGAGACGCTCGCCTGTGCGTTCCTCTCGGCGGCGCTCCTCGCCGGGCTCGGGCTCAACTACCTCTGGGGGCTCTGGTGGGCGGACCCGGCGGCGGGGCTGGTCATCGCGGCGTTCCTGGTGCGGGAGGGGGCGGAGGCGGTTTCAGGCTGACAATCGAGGCGGACGGGTCGCAAGAAAGGAGGCGCCGGGATGCAAGGGAGAAGGGTGTTGTTCAAGGGGTCGCCGCTCACGCTGGCCGGGCGGACGGTGCGGACCGGCGACGCGGCGCCGGAATTCCGCGCGACGACGAAGGAGCTCAAGGAGATGCGCCTCTCCGACTTCCGGGGGAAGGTGAAGGTGATCACCTCGTTCCCCTCGATCGACACCCCGGTCTGCGACCTCCAGGTGAAGGAGTTCAACGCGCGCGCGGCGGAGCTCGGCGTCGGGGTGGCGGTCGTCGGGATCAGCAAGGACCTCCCGTTCGCCCAGCATCGTTTCTGCGAGACGTTCGAGATCGCGAACGTACAGCTGCTCTCCGACTACCTCCACTCCTCATTCGGCCTGAACTACGGCCTGCTCGTCAAGGAGCTGAATCTCCTGGCGCGCGCCGTGCTCATCGTGGACGCAGGCGGCGTCCTGCGCTACCTCCAGGTGGTGCCCGAGATCGCGTCCCCGCCGGACTACGACGAGGCGCTCGCCGCCCTCCGAGAGGTGTTGAAGTCGCCCGGCGATCCGTCGAAGGCGGCGCCCGCCCCCCGGTGCGTCCCGTGCGAGGGCGGCGTCCAACCGCTGCCGCCGGGGGAGGCCGCCTCCCTCGCGGCGGGCATGCCGGGATGGGGGATCGTCGAGGGAACGCGGCTCGTCCGCGACTACGCATTCGGCGACTACCGCGATGCGGCATATTTCGTCGACCTCGCCGCGGCGTTGGCGGAGGAGCAGGGGCACCACCCCGTGCTGACGCTCTCCTGGAACAAGGTCGCGGTCTCCCTCACGACGCACGCGGCGGGCGGGCTCACGCGAAACGACTTCACGATGGCCGCCCTCCTCGACCAGCTCCTCTAGTGGGGTCAGGTCCTTATTTATTATACTAGGGGGCCGAAAGAGCCCCGTTTCGACAGACGGCGACGGCGTCTTCGACGATCTCTCCGGGCGGGGAGGGGGGAAGGGGGGGAGGGCATGTCCAGGCCCCAGAGGATCGAATACCCCGGCGCGCTCTATCACGTGACAAGCCGCGGCAACGAAAAGGGAGCCATCTTCTGGGAGGACAGGGACAGGCGCAAATTCCTGTCGCTGATCGACGCCGCGCATCAGCGCTATGAGATCCTGCTCCACGCCTATCTCCTCATGCCGAATCATTACCACCTGCTGATCGAAACCCCCCGGGGGAACCTCGCCAGGGTGATGCACGATCTGAACGGAGTCTACACGGGGTACGTGAACGCCGTCCGGAAGAGGACCGGCCACCTGTTCCAGGGGCGCTACAAGGCGATTGTGGTGGAGAAGGACCGGTACCTCCTCGAACTGTCGCGGTATATACACCTCAACCCCGTGCGCGCGGGGTTGGTGAAACTGCCCGGACAGTACGCGTGGAGCGGGGTGCACTACCTCCTGGGCGCCGCCGACGCCCCCGCATGGTTCGACGCGGATTTCACGCTGCGTATGTTCGCCGAATCCCGGCGCGATGCGAGGGCCGCGTATCGCGAATTCCTGCGCCAGGGCCTGGAGAAGAAGAGCCCGCTTGAAGACGTCTACGCGCAGTGCATGCTCGGTTCGACGTCGTTCATCGCCGCGGTCAAAAGCGCATGGATGCAGGATGACCGCATCGGCCGGGACGTGGTGCGCGCGAAATCCCTCTCCAGGAAGGCGACCCTCGACTCGATCAGGGATCTTGTGGCCGGGGAGGCGGGGCCGAATGAACAGCCGTTTCCCCGCCCCGGGACGCGGAAGGACCATCTCGGCGTGAAACTCTTTATCTACTTGGCCCGAAGATACACGGACAAGACCCTGCGGGATATTGCGGACTATTTGGGCTGGATGAACGCAAACGCGGTCTCCCAGGCGCATTTCACGTTCAAGCGGCGGCTCGAGCGGGACAAAACGATCCAGGCGACTGTCGCCCGGCTCGAGCAGGCGCTGCGCTAGACTAATAAATAAGGACCTGACCCCACGATGATGAGCGGACGCTGCGCTAGACTAATAAATAAGGACCTGACCCCACGGTGAGGAGGATTGCGCGGGCGTCGATGCTGCTGGCGGCGGCGAGCGCGGGGTGCCACGTCCTCGGGCTGGTCAAGGAGATGCTGATCGCCGGGCAGTTCGGCATCAGCCGGGCGATGGACGCGTTCTACGCCGCCCTCGCGGTCCCGCACGCGCTCAACAATATCCTCCTGTCGGCGTTCGGCGCCGTCTTCATCCCCGCCTACGTGCGCCACGCCCTCCTCGGCAACGAGGCCGCCGACCGCGTCGCCGCCGCGGCGCTGCGCCGCCTCGGGCTCATCCTCGCCCTGGCGGCGGCCGCCCTCTTCGCCGGGGCCCCGCTCGTCATCGGGCTCGGATTCCGGGGCCTGCCGCCCGACGGGGCGGGGGAGGCGGTCCGGATCCTCAAGGTCGTCGCCTTCACGATGGTGCTGAGCGGGGCGGCGGGGGCCTTGTCGGGCGTGCTCAACGCGCGCGCGCACTTCTTCTGGCCCGCGGTCTCGCCGGTCCTCGTCACCCTCGTCAGCATCGTCTTCATCGTGCTGGGCGCCCAACGGATGGGGGTGATGGCGCTCGCCTGGGGCCTGGGCGCGGGACTCCTCGCCCAGTGCCTCGTCCTCGCCGCCGCCGCCCGCCGCGAGGGGTTTCGTCCCGCGTTCCTCGACGCCCGGGGAGAACCGGCGGTGCGGGAGATGACCGCCGGGGCGCTCCTGCTCATCGTCGGCATCGTCGCGGCGCAGGGGAACGTCCTCGTGGACAGCGTGATGGCGTCGTACCTCGCCCCCGGCAGTCTCGCCGCGCTCTCCTACGCGGCGAAGCTCGTGATGGTCCCCCTCGTCGTCTTCACCGGATCCCTCGCCACCGCGGCGTTCCCCCACTTCTCGAAGCAGGCCGCCGGGGGGAGGATCGCGGAGCTGAAGGAGGCGCTCGCGGCGAGCATCCGGATGGCGGGCTTCGTCTTCCTCCCGCTGACGGTCGCGCTCGTTATCCTGGCGCGGCCGCTGATCGCGCTCCTCTTCCAGCGCGGGGCGTTCGACCGCGAGGCGGCGGAACTGACCTCGGCCATCCTGGCCTGCTATGCGCCCCAGATGTTCTTCTGCACGGTCAGCATCCTCCTCGTGCGCGTCCACCTCGCGCTCGACGAGAGGGCCGTGATGGTGAAGGTCGCATTCGCGGGGGTGGGGATGAACGTCGCCTTCAACCTCCTCTTCATCCGGTTGATCGACCCGCCGGCGGCCGGTCTGGCCCTCTCGACCTCGCTCGTCCAGTGCATCGCGTCGTGGCTCTTCTACCTGCCGCTGGCCCGCCGCATCGGCGCCTTGCACGCGCAGGACCTTCTCCCGGCGCTGCTCCGCACCGCCTGCGCCTCCGCCGCGATGGCCGCGGCGATCCTGGCGGCGTCGGCCGCGGCCGGGGCGCGCGGGGCGGGGCCCGTCGCGTGCCTGGCTGTTTCCGCCGCCGCGGGGGCGGTCGTGTTTCCCGCGGCGGCGCGGCTGCTCGGGTCCACCGAGCTCGACGGCCTGGCGCGCCTCGCGCGGGACGCATGCCGGCTTCGGCGGCCGGGGGGGAGCCGGTGAGCGGCCCCCCCCGCGTCTGCATGGTCGTGTGCAACTTCAGCCCGGCCGTGGGGGGGACCGAGAGGCAGGCGGAGGCGCTCGCGCGGGGGCTCCTGGCGGAGGGCGGCGAAACGTTCGTGCTGACGCAGCGCGCCGCCGGGCTGCCGCGCGAGGAGATCAGCGGCGGGCTGCGCGTGCTCAGGAGACTGGGCGGCCCCGAACGGCGCGGCATCGAGGGGATCGGCTACCTGCTGGGGGCGGCGCGCCTCCTCCTGCGCGAACGCCGCCGCTACGACCTGATCCACTGCCACGGGATCTACCTGCACACCGTCGCGGCGGTGCTCGTCGCCCGGGCCGCCGGGAAGCGGGTCGTCGTGAAGGCCGCCTGCGGGGGCGCGTACGGCGATCTCGCGGCGATGCGGCGGCACAAGGGCGGCCGGGCGCTCATCGCGATCTGCCGCGCCGCGGACCGTTTCGTCGCCGTCAGCTCCGAGATCGCCGACGAGCTCCGCGCCGCGGGCGTCCCCGCGCGGCGGATCGTTGCGATGCCGCCCCTCCTGGACACGGAGCGGTTCAGGCCGGCCGAAACCGCGGAGAAGGCGGCGCTGCGGGGCGCGCTCGGCCTGCCGGCCTCGGGGCTGCTCGTCTCGTCTGTCGGCCGCCTCGCGCCGCAGAAGGGGCTCGGCACGCTCCTCGACGCGTGGGGGCGTCTCGTGGACCGGCCGCGCGCCACCCTCCTGCTCGTCGGCGACGGCCCCGCGCGCGGCGAACTGGAACGGCGCGCGCGCGGAGACGATACGGCGGGGCGGGTGCGCTTCCTCGGGGAACGCCGCGACGTCGCCGACATCCTGCGCGCCTCGGACGCCTTCGCATTCCATTCGCTTTCGGAGGGGATGCCGAACGCCCTCGTCGAGGCGATGGCCTGCGGCCTCCCGTGCGTCTCGTCGGCGACCGGGGGGGCGCGCGACCTCGTCCGCCACGGCCTGAACGGGCTGCTGGTCGAACCGTCAGACGCGGCGGCGCTCGCCGGGGCGCTCGAGACGATCCTCCTCGACGCGGGGCTGCGCCTCCGGCTCGGGGAGGCGGCGCGGGCCGCGGCCGCGGCCCGCTGCGCCGCGCGGCTCGTCACGGGCCGTTACCGCGCCCTGTACCGGGAACTCCGCGCCCCGGCGGTGTAATTGTCGGCCCGGATATGCTATAAGGTGCCCATGCGTTACGCGATATTCGGCGACGTCCACGGCAACCGCGAAGCGCTCGAGGCGGTGCTGCTCGACATGGAGCAGGCCCGCGTCGACCGGCGGCTCTGCCTCGGCGACATCGTCGGGTACGGCGCCGACCCGGTCGACTGCCTGCGCCGGATACGGGACCTCAAGATAGAAACGGTGCAGGGGAACCACGACTCCGCGGCGGTCGGCGAGACCCCGCTGGACTATTTCAACCCGTTCGCGAAACGGGCGATCGAATGGACGGCCGGGCGGATCGGGAAGGAGGACGCGGCCTGGCTGAAGGGCCTCCCGCTCGTGCGCGACTGCGGCGGCTTCACCCTCGTCCACTCCTCGCTCGCCCGCCCGCGGGAGTGGGGGTACATCCTCGACTACGAGGCGGCGCAGCGTTGCTTCCGCCTCCTCTCGTCGCGCGCCTGTTTCATCGGCCACTCGCACGTGCCGCTCGTCTTCAGGGACCACGACGACGCGGTCACCGTACGCCGCGCGGCCACGGTGGCGATCGAGCAGGCGGCGCGGTACATCGTCAACGTCGGCAGCGTGGGGCAGCCGCGCGACGGCGATCCGCGGGCGGCCTACGGGATCTACGACGAGGGGGGCGGCACGCTGGAGCTGCGGCGCGTCGAATACGATATCCCCGCCGCGCAGCGCAAGATCGTCGAGGCGGGGCTCCCGGAGTTTCTGGCGGTGCGGCTGGAGGCGGGGCGCTGAGATGTCACGACCGTACGCGATCGCGGCGTTTCTCTGGGCGGCGCTGATGCTCGTGGCCGCGGTCTCGCAGACGCAGCCCGCCGCGGCGACGCTCTTCCCCCAGGAGGACAAGCTCCTCCACTTCATCGAGTACGCGGTGTTCGCCCTCCTCCTGTACCGGGTCTTCAGCCACTCCTCCGACACGCGGATTATCGGGAGGGCGGCGCTCTACACCGCCTGCATCGCGATCGGCTACGGGATCGCGCTCGAGGCGCTCCAGTCCACGCTGCCGTACCGGGAGTGCACCGTCTACGACTTCCTGGCGAACTGCGCCGGCGTGGCGTTCACGCTGGGGCTCTGCTGGAGGCCGGGGCCGCCGGCGGCCTGATCGGCCGGTTTCCCGCCGCGGAGGGAGCGGATGGACACGGCGCGGGCGAAACGGGAGATCGAACGCCTCCGGCGCGCGATCGAGCGCCACAACTGGCGCTACTACGTCCTCGACGACCCCGAGATCTCCGACGCGCGGTACGACGCGCTGCTGCGGGAGCTCGCCGCCCTCGAGGAGCGGTTCCCCGCCCTCCGCAGCCCCGATTCGCCCACCCAGCGCGTGGGCGCCGCCCCGCGCGCGGAGTTCACCCCGGTCAGGCACGGCATCCCGATGCTCAGCCTCGGCAACGCGACGAGCGCCGACGAGGCGCGCGAATTCGACCGTCGGATCAGGCGGATCCTCTCCCTGCCGGGCGACGCGGCGATCACCTACGTCGCCGAACCCAAGTTCGACGGGGTGAGCGTCGAGCTCGTCTACGAGGAGGGCACGTTCGTCTCAGGCTCGACGCGCGGCGACGGCGTCACGGGCGAGGACGTGACCGCGAACCTCAAGACCGTTTCCAGCGTGCCGCTGAGGCTCAGGGGGGAGGAAAGGGCGATCCCCGCGCGTCTCGAGGTGCGGGGCGAGGTCTACATCGACATCGAGGATTTCGAGCGCCTCAACCGGGATCGAGAGGGGCGGGGAGAGCCGCTCTTCGCGAACCCGCGGAACGCCGCGGCCGGTTCGCTCCGGCAGCTCGACCCGTCGGTCACGGCCGGGCGGCCGCTGAAGATCTTTCTCTACGCCCCCGGGCAGGTGGAGGGTGACCGGTTCGAAAGCCAGTGGGGGTTCCTCCGCGCCCTCCCGGAGTGGGGGCTGAGGGTCGAGCGCCATATCCGGCGCTGCGCGGGGATCGACGAGGCGATCGAGTTCCACCGCCGGATGGAGGAGGAGCGGAGCGCCCTCCCGTACGAGATCGACGGGGTGGTCATCAAGGTCGACGACTACGCCCTCCAGCGGCGCCTGGGGGAGGTGAGCCGGAGCCCGCGCTGGGCGATCGCGTACAAGTTCCCCCCGCGGCAGGAGACCACGCGGGTCGTCGACATCGTCGCGCAGGTCGGCAGGACCGGGGCGCTCACGCCGGTGGCGTTGATGGAGCCGGTGCGGGTCGGGGGGGTGGAGGTGCGCCGCGCGACGCTCCACAACCAGGACGAGGTGGAGCGCAAGGACGTCAGGGTCGGGGACACGGTCGTCGTGCAGCGCGCGGGCGACGTCATCCCGGAGATCGTGAAGGTCGTCGAGAGCGCCCGCCCCCCGGGGACGAAGCCGTACCGGCTCCCCGCGCGCTGCCCGGTGTGCGGGGCGGTGGTGGAGCGGATCGAGGGGGAGGCGGCGGCGCGCTGCACGGGGATCTCGTGCCCCGCGCAGCTCGAGGAGAAGATACTCCATTTCGCCTCGAGGAGGGCGCTGGATATCGACGGCCTCGGGGAGAAGCTGGTCCGCCAACTCGTCTCGACGGGCAGGGTGCGGAGCGTGGCGGACCTCTACTCCCTGAACGAGTCCGATCTCCTCCCGCTGGAGCGTATGGCGGACAGGTCCGCGGCGAAGATCGTCGCCTCGATCGACCGGAGCCGGCGCACGACGCTCGCCCGGCTGATCTTCGCCCTGGGGATCCGGCACGTCGGGGAGCACGTCGCGCGCCTCCTGGCGCGCGCGTTCGGCACGCTGGAGCGGATCGGGCGGGCGACCGAGGAGGAGCTCGCCCAGACGAGGGAGATAGGCCCGCGGATCGCCGCGAGCATCGTCACCTTCTTCTCCCAGCGCCTCAACACCGAGGTCATCGAGCGCCTCAGAACGGGCGGGGTGACCTGGAGCGAGACGCCGGCGGCGGGGCCGGGCGTCTTCGCCGGGATGACGTTCGTCTTCACCGGGACGCTCCGACGCTTCACTCGCGACCAGGCGCGACTCCTGGTCGAGGAGCGGGGCGGGCGCGCCGCGGGGAGCGTGAGCACGAAGACGCGCTACGTCGTGGCGGGCGCGGACGCGGGGTCGAAGCTGGAGAAGGCGCGGGCGCTCGGCGTGGAGGTGCTCACGGAGGAGAGGTTCGCCGCCCTGCTGAAGTCGGAGAAGTAGCGGACGCGGCGCGTTCGCTCGGTTCCCCCGAACTCCCCATCGGAGTGCCCCGCACTACGATACAAAGTTATCCACAGCCCCAGGGCACGCTTACGTGTGCCCTGGAGAGGGCGGTGGATATGGGATTGTCTTGCCGCTTCGGGCGCACATGGTTATGACAAGACCCGCGAGCGTGAAGAGGGAGACGACCGCCCCGATGCGGAACCCCGGCGGCGTGTAGCGCAGGCGCACCGCATGCCTCCCCGGGGGCAGGCGGATCCCGCAGAATATCCCGTTCGTCCTCGTCACCTCGACCGGCGTTCCGTTCAGGGCCGCCTCCCACCCCGGCGCCCAGATCTCCCGCGTGCACAGGTGGGCGGGCTGCTCCGTCGCGACCTCCGCCTCGAGCAGCCCCGGCGCGGCCCGCCGCACCGAAACCGCCCTGAACCCGCCCTCCGCGGCCAGCGGCCGCGCGCCGGGGGCGAGGAGCGCCTCCAGGCGCGGGTCGAACGACCGCAGCGTCCGTCCCTCCTCCCCCGGCGGGCAGACCGTTGCGCGCGCGACGAGCCAGGCGTGGGGAAGCCGTTCGGGATTCCGGAAGAGGAGGAGGCGCGGCGCGACCCCCTCCCCGAGGAACTGCCGGTAGACCGGGACGCCGGCGAAGACGCCGTCGGGACGCAGGCCCGGGATGCCGGGCGGGCGGTCCGAGAGCACGAGCCCGACGCCGAGCAGCGAGAGGAGCTCGGGCGCCTCGATCGAGTGGACGGCGAGCGACCAGCGGGGCAGCGGGCCCGCCGCGCCTGAGGCCAGGTCCAAAAACCGGGCGTAGGCGGAGAAGTTGACCGGGGTGTAGCCGTCCACGCGCGAGATGTCGAGCGCGGTGCTCGACGCAAACGGGTACGCCGCCCAGAACGCCGCCCCGCGGGGCGGGGTCATGTCGAGCATCCGCCCGCAGTCGTTCCCCGCCTTCCCTATCGCGGCGGCGAGGGGGGAGGCGGGATGGAGCAGGCCGAGCGGCTGCGCGGCGAGGAACGCCCCCGAGGAGCGGAGAAGCTCGAGGAACGCCAGCGCGCAGAACGCGAAGGAGAAGACGCCTCTCCGGATGCGGGCCCGTTCCCTCAGGGCGCAGAGGAGGCAGAGGACGGGGACGAGCAGCAGGGAGAAGCGCAGGGAGCCGACGGCGTCGGCGAGGTGGCGGGAGGCGCCGCGCGCGGCCCGCGCGGCGTCGAGCAGCGGGAGCCGGGCCTCGCCGAAAAGAAAGACGAACCGGTTCGAGAGGTTCGCGGCGAGGCGGGCGGGGTCGGCGCCGCGCATCGCCGCCCAGAGCGTGCCGTACAGGAGCATCCCCGCCGCGCAGACGGCGAACCAGGCCCGCCCGGCCCCTCCGCGCCGCGGCTCCATCGCGCCCGCGACGGCGTCGAAGAGGCGCGCGGCGAGCATCGCGAGGAAGAACGGAACCAGATAGAGCAGCCGCCCCGGGTTGCGGAATCTGCCGAAGAACGGGACCAGGCGGTCGAGCGCGGCGTGGACGAAGGAGAGCTCCCGCGCGGAGAGCAGCACGGCGCCCGCGGCGAGAAGCCCCCAGAGGGCGACGTCGCGCCGCGTCATGCGGGACGGCGCGTTGCGGAGGAGCAGGAGCAGGGGCGCGACGCCGGCGAAGAGCGCGCACTCCCACGAAAGCGTCCCTAGAGGAGCGTACTCGCCGACGAGGGAGGGGGAGACGAGGGACGCGGCGATCTCGCCGAGCGAAGGGGCGAAGTCGAACCGCGCCTGGCCGAGGGGGTGCGACCGGGAGAGGAGCGGGTAGAGGCGGTGGGCCGGGAGGAGGTAGAAGGCGGAGAGCGGCGCGGAGAGGAGGACGCCGAGGAGAAGGCAGCGCCGCGCCTGGCGGGGAGCGGCGGTGACGGGCGTCGCGCGCGGCCGCAACGCGGCGTAGGCCGCGATCCCCGCCAGGGCGCAGGCGAGGATCTGCGCCTCGCCGGTGAGGCAGGCGAGCGAGAGGGAGACCGCGAGGCACGCCGCGGAGGCGGCGGAGGGCGCTCGGAGGCAGCGCTCGGCGCAGAAAAACAGCAGCGGGATGAAGGAGAAGATCGCCAGGCGCGAGTAGAGCCCCGCCTGCGCGTGCGTGAGGCTCCGCGCGCCGAGCGAAACGACGATCCCCGCCAGCAGGGCGCCGGCCCGCGAGCAGCCCGCCTGCCGGGCGCAGGCGAAGGAGAGCGCCCCCGCGAGGAAGAAGTGCAGGAGGAAGCCGAGGTTCAGGGCCAGCGCCGGGGGCAGGGGGGAGAGGAGGAGGGAGGGGAAGGAGAACGCGGGGTAGAGCGGGTTGGGGAAGGCGGGGGTTCCCGCGCACTCGTACGGGTTCCAGAAGGGGAGGCGGCGGTGCACGAGCAGGGACCGCCGGACGAAGACCTGGTGCGGGAGATACTGCGTGACGGCGTCGCTGAAGCGGGTGGCGAGGAGGTTCGACGGGGTGAACGCGGGCGGGGGGAAGGCCGCGGCGACGAGCAGGAGCAGCAGCCCGATGCAGACGAGATCCTTCGCGCCCGGTTTCACGCGGATAGGATAGCACCGGAGGGCGCCTCGGCCCACGGATAATCGGCATCCCGGCCGTTCCCCGCGCAGTTCACCCTTGTCCCGAAGATGCGTTTCTGATAGGGTACGACTGTATCCGGGCTCGGACCTCGCGCCCGGCAGACCCCTGAGAAAGGACTGCGCATCATGAAGGGTATTTCCGTCGAGAAGGTGCGGACCCTCTCCCTGATCGGCCACGGCGGCTGCGGCACGACAGGCCTCGCGGACGCGATGATGTTCCTGAGCGGCGCGAACGACCGGCACGGCCGCGTCGACGCCGGCTCCTCCATCGCCGACACCAGCGACGAGGAGAAGGAACGGAAGGGCAGCATCCAGTCGCACCCGCTCCATATGGGATGGAAGGAGCACAGCCTCTTCGTCGTCGACACCCCCGGGGACGCCGACTTCGTCGGGGACGCGGTCTGCGCCCTCCGCGTCTCGGACGCCGCGGTCGTCGTCGTGGACGCCCTCGCGGGCGTGGACGTGGGGACGCTCCGGGTCTGGCGACTCGCCGACCAGCGCTCCCTGCCGCGCGCGGTCTTCATCAACAAGCTCGACAAGGAGAACGCCGACTACGCCAAATGCCTCGAGGCGGTGAAGAGGAGCCTCGGCCCCGCGTGCGTGCCGGTGACGCTGCCCGTCGGCAGGCAGGCGGGCCTCAGCGGGGTGGCGGAGGTGCTCTCCGGCGCGGGGATGGACCGCCTCGACGAGGACGTCAAGGCGCTCGCCGCGGGGCTCCGCGAGAAGCTCACCGAGGCGGCCGCGGAGACCGACGACGCCCTCACGGAGAAGTACCTCGAGAGCGGGACGCTCGACCCCGAGGAGGTCGGTCGCGCGTTGCGGAGGGCGGTGAACGCCGGAACGCTCGTGCCGGTCTTCTGCGGCTCGGCCGACAAGGAGATCGGGGTGGCCGAGCTGCTCGACGGGATCGTCGGCCTCTTCCCCTCCCCGGCGGACCGCGGGCCGGTCAAGAGCGCGGACGGCGGAACGGTCGAGCCGAGGCCCGACGCCCCGTTCAGCGCCTTCGTCTTCAAGAACATCACCGACCCGTTCGTGGGCCAGCTCACCTACTTCAGGGTCTACGCGGGGACGCTCCGCGCCAACAGCTCCTTCCTCAACGCGACGCAGAAGAAACCGGAGCGGTTCGGCCACCTGTACCTGATCAAGGGGAAGGAGCAGATCTCGGTCGACGAGGTCGGCCCCGGCGACATCGTGGCCGTCCCGAAACTGAAGCTGACCGGTGTGGGGAACAGCATCTCCTCCGAGGAGCACCCGGTCGAGTTCGAGCCGCTCTGGCTGCCGAAGACGGTGATCTCGTTCGCCGTCCACGCCAAGAAGGCCGGGGAGGAGGAGAAGATCGCCGCGGGGCTCCACCGGCTCATGCAGGAGGACCCGACGCTCAGGGCCGCGCGGAACGTCGAGACGAAGGAGTTCATCGTCTCGGGGATGGGCGACGTCCATATCTCGACCGCCCAGCAGCGGCTGAAGAACAAGTTCAACGTCGACGTCGAACTCCGGCTGCCCACGGTCCCGTACAAGGAGACGATCAAGTCCAGCGCGGAGGGGCACGAGCGGCACAAGAAGCAGACCGGCGGGCGCGGACAGTACGCCGAGGTGTACCTCAAGCTGGAGCCGGCGGAGCGCGGGGCCGGCTTCGAGTTCGTGGACGACATCGTCGGCGGCGCGATCCCGAAAGGGTTTCTGCCCGCCATCGAGAAGGGGGTGCGCGGCTCGATGGCCCAGGGCGTCGTCGCGGGGTTCCCGGTCGTCGACCTGCGCGTCCGCTGCTACGACGGCACCTTCCACGACGTCGACTCGTCCAACATGGCGTTCGAGCTCGCCGGCTCGAAGGCGTTCAAGGACGGGATGGCGAAGGCGCGCCCGATACTCCTCGAGCCGATCTACGTGCTCGAGGTGACCGTCCCGGCCGACTACATGGGCGCCATCACCGGCGATCTCAACAGCCGGCGCGGGCGGATCATGGGGATGGAGCAGATGGGCGAGCTGCAGAAGATCAAGGCGCAGGTGCCGCTCTCCGAGATGCTCAGCTACTGCACCCAGCTGCGCTCGCTCACCGGGGGGCGGGGGACGTTCGAGATGGAGTTCTCCTCCTACGAGGAGGTCCCGGCGGCGCTTGTGCAGAGGGTCGTCGCGCAGCAGCAGGCGAAGAAAGAAGAGAAGTAGACGCCGGCGATGGAGCGCAGCGAACTGGCCTGCCGCGCCCGGGAAGCGCTCGCGATGCAGTCGCCGTGCCGCCTCTGCCCCCGCCGCTGCGGGGCGCGGCGGGCCGCGGGGGAGCGGGGGGCGTGCGGCGAGGGGGCGGCGGCGCGCGTCTACCGCGCCGCGCCGCATCGCGGCGAGGAACCCCCGCTCTCCGGCGTCGCCGGGTCGGGCACGGTCTTCTTCAGCGGCTGCACCCTCCGCTGCGTCTACTGCCAGAACCACCCGTTCAGCCAGGGGGGGGCGGGGGAGGAGCTCTCGGCGGCGGAGCTCGCGGGCGTCTTCCTCGCGCTTCAGGCGGCGGGGTGCCACAACCTGAACCTCGTCACCCCGACGCACGTCCTCCCGCAGATACTCCAGGCGCTGGAGCGGGCGGTTGGCGACGGGTTCGCGCTCCCGGTGGTCTACAACACCAGCGGGTACGAGACGCCCGAGGCGCTGCGGCTGCTCGACGGCGTTGCGGACATCTACCTGCCCGACCTCCGATATGCCGACGGGGACGCCGCGGCGCGCTACTCGGGCGCGGCCGACTACCCGGCGTTCAGCCGCCGCGCGGTGCGGGAGATGTGGCGGCAGGTGGGGCCGCTCGCGACCGACGCGGCGGGGATCGCCCGGCGGGGGCTCATCGTGCGGCACCTGGTCCTCCCCGGGGGGGTCGCCGGCACCGGGGAGGTCATGCGGTTCCTCGCCGAGGAGGTCTCCCGCGACGTGCGCGTCAGCCTGATGCGCCAGTACACGCCCTGCTTCCGGGCGGTTGGAGACCCGGTCATCGGCCGCAGGGTGACGCGGCGCGAGTTCGACGAGGCGGTCGCGGCGATGCGCCGGGCGGGCCTCTCGCGCGGCTGGGTGCAGGAGGGGGCCGACGAGGCGCCCGAAGAGTTCCTCGGGGAATCGTTGGCGCCGAAACGCGCACAAATGCGTACTGTGCGGACCCGGAATCGCGTATAATGCGCACGGATTTCCCGGCGCCTGCCGGGGGAGGGGATCGATGAGCGGACACTCGAAATGGGCCAGCATCAAGCACAAGAAGGGCGCGGCGGACCAGAAGCGCGGCAAGATCTTCAGCAAGTTCGTCAGGGAAATCAGCGTGGCGGCGCGTTTCGGCGGCGGCGATCCGGCCTCGAACCCGCGCCTCCGCACGGTGATCGCCAAGGCGAAGCAGTTCAACATGCCGGCGGACAACATCGACAAGGCGATCAAGAAAGGGACCGGCGAGCTGCCGGGGGTCTCCTACGAGGAGATCACCTACGAGGGGTACGGGCCCGCGGGCGTGGCGTTGATGGTCGACTGCCTCTCGGACAACAAGAACCGCACCTCGTCCGAGATCCGCAACATCTTCGACAAGCGGAACGGGCGGATGGCGGGGGCGGGTTCCGTGGCGTGGAACTTCAACAAGAAGGGGTTCATCGCGGTGGAGAAGGAGGGGGTCGACGAGGACCAGCTGCTCGCCGTCGCCCTCGACGCGGGGGCCGAGGATTTCAACGCCGAGGAGAAGGGGGCGTACGAGATCTTCACCCGGCCCGAGGCGCTCGAGGAGGTCAAGAAGGCCCTCGAGGCCAAGGGGATACGCTACTCCCATGCCGAGATCGCCCGCATCCCCAAGACCACGGTGGCCGTGACCGGGAAGGACGCGCAGCACGTCCTGGAGCTGATGGAGGAGCTGGAGGACCACGACGACGTGCAGAACGTCTCGTCGAACGCGGACCTGCCGGACGACCTCGTCGAGGCCGCGGCGAAGCGCTGATCGCCGGGGGGACGCGGTGAGAATAATCGGCATCGACCCCGGCACCATCGTGACCGGCTACGGGATCGTGGACCGGAAACGAAGCGCCGTCTCCTTCGTCGCCTGCGGTTGCATCGTGAACCGGCCCCACGTTCCGCTTCCCGTCCGGTTCCTGAAGATCCACCGGGAGCTGGGGGAGGTTCTGGACGCCTACCGGCCGGCGGAGATGGCGGTCGAGGGGATCTTCTTCTGCAGGAACGTGAAGACGGCGCTGGCGCTCGGCGAGGCCCGCGGCATCGCGATGCTGGCGGCGGCCGAGCGGGGCCTGGGGGTGTTCGAGTACGCGCCGCGGCGGGTGAAGCAGGCGATCCTCGGCCGCGGGGGCGCGGACAAGGCCCAGGTGCAGTTCATGGTGAAGGCGATCCTCGGCCTCCCGGAGGCGCCGCGCCCCGCCGACGCGGCCGACGCGCTCGCCCTCGCCCTCTGCCACGCGTACACGGGGGCCGGGTGCGCGGCGCGGGCCCCCGATCCCGCCTTGGGCGGGCGGGCAGAGGCGCGGCCGGCGCGCGGCCGCGTGAAAGGGTGAGCGGATGATCACGCACCTCGAGGGGGAGCTCAGGGAGGCCCAGCCGACCCGCGTCGTGATCGACGTGGCGGGGGTGGGCTACGAGTGCGTCATCCCCCTGAGCAGCTTCGACCGTCTCCCGCGGAGCGGGGCGCGGGTTTCGATCCTGACGCATCTGCATCTCCGCGACGACGGGCTGGTGCTCTTCGGCTTCCTGACCGAGGAGGAGCGCGGGCTTTTCCGCCTCCTCATCTCCGTCTCGGGGATAGGGCCCAAGATCGCCATCGGCATCCTGAGCGGCATCTCCCCGCGCAACTTCCGCGCGGCGGTGCGGGAGGGGAACGCCGCGGCGCTCTCCGCGGTCCCGGGGATCGGCAAGAAGAAGGCCGAGCGTCTCATCCTGGAGCTGAAGGACCGCGTCGAGGCGTTCGAGGAGGGGGAGCCGGGGGTTCCGGCGGCGGGGCGCGCGGAGAACGACGCGGCGATGGCGCTCGTCTCGCTCGGCTACTCGCAGGCGGAAGCCGCGCGGGCGGTCCACGCCGCGGCGAAGCGGATCGGGAAGGCCGCGGATGCGGAAACGCTCATCCGCGAGGCGCTGAAGGCGGCGAACTGAGAGGGACCGTGGTCTTCGACGCGGCTGACGAGATCGCATTGTTGCCGCGGATGAACGCGGATCGTCGCGGGGACGGGCGCGGGGTGCGCGGCACGACAGGTCCGCGCCGTTCCGCGAAGATCCGCGGCTGCACAAACGATATATCTTGTCGCGGCGGGATCCGCGGGCGGGAAACGGCGACTGGTTCGCCATGACGGAGCGATTCGTGGAAAAGGCGCTGAAGGACCGGGACCCCCAGCTCGATCTCACGCTCCGCCCCGCGGAGTTCGGCGAGTTCATCGGGCAGGAGCGGATCAAGGAGCGGCTCGGGATATTCATCCGCGCCGCGCGCGAGCGGGGCGAGGCGCTCGAGCACGCCATCTTCTCGGGCCCGCCGGGACTCGGCAAGACCACGCTCGCCCACCTGATCTCCCGGGCGATGGGCTCCAACATCAAGGCCACCTCCGGGCCGGTCATCGAGAAGGCCGGCGACCTCGCGGGGCTTTTGACCAACCTCGAGAACGGCGACATCCTCTTCATCGACGAGATCCACCGGCTGAACAAGGTGATCGAGGAGTACCTGTACCCGGCGATGGAGGACTTCACGCTCGACATCATCATCGACCAGGGCCCCAGCGCCCGGAGCGTGCGCCTCAACCTCGCCCGGTTCACGCTCCTCGGCGCCACGACCCGGAGCGGGCTCATCAGCGCCCCGCTCCGCTCGCGTTTCGGGATGACGATACGGCTCGACTACTACCCTGCCGCCGACCTCGAGAAGATCGTCCGGAGGAGCGCGGGGATCCTCGGCGTCGAGATCGACGACGGCGGCGCGGCGGAGATCGCCCGGCGGGCGCGCGGCACCCCCCGCATCGCCAACAACCTCCTCCGCCGGGTGCGGGACTACGCGCAGGTGAAGGCCGGCAACCGCATCGACGCCGCGACGGCCGACGCGGCCCTCTCCTTCCTCGACGTGGACCGGCACGGCCTCGACGAGATGGACGCGCGGATACTGACGACCATCATCCGAAGCTTCGGCGGGGGGCCGGTCGGGATCGGCAGCCTCGCCGTGGCGGTGGGAGAGGAGCGGGAGACGATCGAGGAGGTGTACGAGCCGTACCTCATCCAGCAGGGGTATCTGAAGCGCACCTCGCAGGGGCGTGTCGCCACGGAGAAGGCCCGCGCCATGTTCGGGGAGCCCGGGAAGGGCGGGGCGGGGCAGGGGGAGCTTCTCTGAGGCCGCGGAGGGGTGCGCGACGCCGATGACCCGCCTCAGGACCTCCGACTTCGACTACCCGCTCGACCCGGGGTACATCGCGCAGGAGCCGCCTCCCCGGCGCGAGGCGGCCCGTCTGATGGTCTGCCGGGGCGGGGCGGCGGGCGTCGTCCACACGGTCTTCGACCGGATCGGGGATCATCTCGAGGACGGGACGCTCCTGGTGCTCAACGACACGAAGGTCTTTCCCGCGCGGCTGGCCGGCAGGAAGGCGGGCACGGGCGGACGGGTGGAGGTGCTGCTGCTCCGCGAGCGCGGGGGAGGGGAGTGGGAGTGCCTCCTCAAGCCGGGGAGGCGGCTCCCGCGGGGCGCCGAGATCGAGTTCGAGGGCAGTCCGCTCGTCGGGCGGGTCGAGGATCGGCTGCGCGGCGGCGCGTTCGCGGTGCGCTTCCGCGGAACGGGGGAGATCGAGCGGGAGATCGACAGGATCGGCCGGGTGCCGCTGCCGCCGTACATCCGCCGGCCGCCGGCCGGGGGGCGCCGCGCCCCCTGCGACGACCGGGAGCGATACCAGACGGTCTACGCGCGGCGGCGGGGGGCGGTCGCCGCCCCCACGGCGGGGCTCCACTTCTCCGTGACGCTTCTGGAGCGCCTCGCGGCCCGCGGCATCGCGACGGCGGCGCTCACCCTCCACGTCGGCCCGGGGACGTTCCTCCCGGTCCGCGAGGAATACGTCGACGACCACCGGATGCACCCGGAGTGGTACGAGATCGGGGAGGAGACCGCCGCGAAAATCGCCCGGGCGCGGGAGGAGGGGAGGCAGCTGGTGGCGGTGGGGACGACCGTCGCGCGGGCGCTCGAGGCCGCCGCCGACGAGCGGGGCGCGGTGCGGCCCGGCGCGGGCTGGACGGATATCTTCATCCGCCCCCCGTACCGTTTCAAGGTCGTGCGGAACCTGCTCACGAACTTCCATCTTCCCGGCTCGACGCTCCTGATGCTGGTCGCGGCGCTCGCGGGCAGGGAGACGGTGCTGGGCCTCTACGAGACCGCGAAGAGGGAAGGGTACCGGTTCTACAGCTACGGGGACGCGATGCTCGTGTCGAGCGCGCCGTGACAAGAGGAGTTCGTTCCATGCCGAAGAGATTCCTGCGCATCCTGCTGGCCCCGCTCCTCGCCGCGGGCCTGTTCGCGGCGCGGGGCGGGGCCGCGCCGCCCGCCGCGCTGCCCGCCTCCCCCCTCGCCGTGCACGTCCTGGACGTGGGGCACGGGGACGCGATCGTCATCCTCACCCCCGGCGGCCGGTGCGTCCTCATCGACGCGGGCGGCGGCCGGAGGGGCGGGGGGGCGGTCCTCTCGCTGCTGAAGGAGAAGCGGGTCCGGCGGCTGGATACGGTCGTGATGTCGCACGCGGACTCCGACCATATCGGCGGGATGCCCGCGGTCCTCTCCAGCGGAATCGAGGTCGGCGAGTTCCTCGACCCGGGGTACCCGCATACGACCACCCTGTACCGCCGCGTGCTCGAGGCGGTGCAGGCGAGGCCGGAGACGCGCTACCGCACCCCCAGGGCGGGGGAGCTCCTCGACTGGGGGAAGGAGCTGCGGGTCCGGGTGCTCGCCCCCGGGGACGATCCGCGCGGCACCAACGACAGCTCGATCGTGATCCGCCTCACCTACGGCACGGTCAGCTTCCTGTTCACCGGCGACGCCGGGCGACGCTCCGAGCGGGAGATGGCCCGCCGCTTCGGGACCGGGCTCAGGGCGCAGGTGCTGAAGGCGGGGCATCACGGCTCCAAGTCGTCGTCGACCGCGCCGTTCTTGAAGCTCGTGAAGCCTGAGGTGGCGATCGTCAGCACGCGGGGCGCGGGGCCGGACGATCCGTACCGGGAGACGACCGCCCGGCTGCGCGCGGCGGGGTCGAAAATCTACCAGACGGGCAGGTACGGGATGGTCACGGTCTATTCCGACGGTGCCGGGTACCGGGTGGTCACGGAGCGCGAGGTCGAGCCCGCCGAGGCGGAGGTCCGCGAGACCGCCGCGGCCACCGGCGCGGCCGCGCCGCCGCGGGAGCTGCCTGCATCGACCGCGGCGGTCGCGCACTGAGTTCCCGCGGGCGGCCGGGATCCGCGGGGGCGCGCGTTCGGCCGCCGCATCGGCGAGGCGAGGGGGATCCGACAGATGGAGTTCACCGTTCACCGGACGGATGCGCAGACCCCCGCCCGCCTCGGCACGATCGCCACCCCGCACGGTTCCTTCGACACCCCCGTCTTCATGCCCGTGGGCACGCAGGGGACGGTGAAGACGATGAGCCCGGAGGAGCTCCGCGAGATCGGCTTCGGCATCATTTTGGGGAACACCTACCACCTCTCCCTCCGACCCGGCGCCGACATCGTCGCCCGCGCCGGCGGCCTCCACCGGTTCATGCACTGGGACGGGGCGATACTGACCGACAGCGGCGGCTACCAGGTCTTCAGCCTGGCGACGCTGCGCGAGATATCCCCCCGCGGGGTTTCGTTCCGCTCGCACATCGACGGGGCGGCCCACTTCCTGAGCCCCGAGCGGGCGGTGGCGATCCAGGAGGCGCTCGGCGCCGATATCATGATGGTGCTCGACGAGTGCACCCCGTACCCGTGCGCGCAGGATTATGCTTGCCAATCGATGGAGCGGAGCCTAGAATGGGCGTCCCGCTGCAAAGTCGCCCGCCGTTCGCCGCACGCGGCCCTCTTCGGCATCGTCCAGGGGGGGACGTACGCCGCCTTGCGGACGCGATCAGCGGCGGGGCTGGCGCGGATCGGCTTCGACGGGTACGCCATCGGCGGCCTCAGCGTCGGCGAGCCGGGGCCATTGATGCTCGAGCTCGTCGCGCACTGCTGCCGGGAGCTTCCCGGCGACAGGCCCCGTTATCTGATGGGGTGCGGGACGCCGGTGGAGATCGTCGAGGCGGTGGCGCGCGGCGTGGACATGTTCGACTGCGTGATGCCCACCCGGAACGGGAGGAACGGGACGGCGTTCACCGCCCGGGGGAAGCTCGCCGTGAAGAACGGCGCGTTCAAGGAGGATTTCAGGCCGATCGAGGAGGGGTGCGGCTGCGCCGCCTGCCGGCACTACACGCGCGCCTACCTGCGCCACCTGTTCAACGCCGGGGAGGTGCTGGGGCTCAGGCTGGTGACGTGCCACAACCTGTACTTCTATCACCAACTGATGCGGCGGATCCGTGAGGCGATCGCCGCGGGGACGTTCGAGCGGTTCAGGCGGGAGTTCATCGAAAGGTACCAACGCGGGGGGGAATCGTGCACGTGACCATCTGTGCAAAGGGGCTGTGGAACGCGGCACGCGGAGCGGGATTCGTCCCCCCGCCCGGCGGCGCGGGGGGCGAGGCGCCCGGCTTCGGCTCGTACCTGCCGATGATCGCGATGCTGGTCGCGATCTTCTACCTGATGATCTTCCGCCCGCAGCAGAAGAAGCAACAGGAGCAGAAGGCGATGCTCGGCTCCCTGAAGAAGGGAGACCAGGTGGTCACCACCGGCGGCATCCACGGGGTCGTGGCGGGGGTCCGGGACGACGTCGTGGTGCTGAAGGTGGCCGACAACGTGAAGATCGAGTTCTCGAAGAGCGCCGTCGCGGCGGTCGTCAAGGCGGAGAAGGCGTCGTCGTGACGGTGACGATCGGGCAGGTCAGGAAGAACGGGGAGGTCAACGCCTACCTGGAGAAGACCGACCGGTGCATGGTGTCGATGGGCTACACCGAGCACGGGGCCCGGCACGCGCGCATCGTCTCGGACGCCGCGCGCGCCATCCTCCTCAAGCTCGGCGTCCCCGCGCGCGAGGCGGAGCTCGCGGCGATCGCCGGCTACCTCCACGACCTCGGCAACCTCGTGAACCGAGAGAACCACGCCCTCACCGGGAGCGCGATGGCCCGCGACATCCTCCAGGCGATGGGGATGCCGGCCGCGGAGGTCGCCGACATCGTCGCGGCCATCGGGCACCACCAGGAGGAGAACGGGGAGCCGATGAGCGGCATCTCCGCCGCGCTCATCCTCGCCGACAAGATCGACGTCCACCGCGGGCGCGTCCGCAAGAGCAACCAGATGGACTTCGACACGCACGACCGCGTGAACCACTCCGCGAAGCGCTCGGTCGTCAAGGTGAGCCGCAAGAGGCGGACGATCCGCTACGACCTGACGATCGACACCCGCCTCTCCAGGGTGATGGACTATTTCGAGATATTCATGTCGCGGATGATCATCGCCCGGAAGGCCGCGGCGTTTCTCGGCTGCAGACTGGAACTGGTGATCAACGGCGCCAAGATGCTTTAATCAGCTGTACGCCGTGAGCTGTACGATATACGCTGAAAGCTTGCGGCGCACATCCAAGCGGCTTGCAGCTTGCGTTGTATGGCGTACAGCGTATAGCGTACAGCTGAAAAGGGAGGATTCATGAATCGCAACCTGAAATGGAGGATCGCCCTCATCTTCGCGGTGCTCCTCGGCTGTTTCTACTACATCTACCCGACCGCGCGCTGGGCGGGGCTTTCGCTTGAAAGGCGGAAGGCGCTGGAGGGCGAATGGGCGCGCCGCGACGCCGAGACCAGCGGCGAGGGGCTCGCCACCCGCGTCTTCTACTCCCTGGAGAAGTGGCTGCGCGGCGACCCGCGCAGGATCCTGAACCTCGGGCTCGACCTGCGCGGCGGGATGCACCTCGTGCTCCAGGTCGAGACGGCGGAACTCACCGACGACGCGAAGCGGGACGCGGTCCCCCGCGCCCTCGAGATCATCCGCAACCGCGTCGACGAGTTCGGCGTCGCCGAGCCGTCGATCTACCCGGAGGGACGGGACCGCATCGTGGTGCAGCTCCCCGGCATCGACGACCCGCGGCGCGCCATCGACCTCATCGGCAAGACCGCCCTGCTCGAGTTCAAGCTGGTGGCCGAGGACGCGCTCACCGAGAGGACGCTCGACGCGATCGACGCGAAGCGGCCGCTCCTCTCCCACCTCGAGGACGACCGCGGCAGGACCTCCGAGGGGGTCGGCTACACCTCCTGGCACGTCCTCGAGGCCAAGGCGGGGCTCGTGGAGGAGATCCTCGCCTCGCCCGAGGCCCGGGAGCTCGTCCCCGACGGGTACGAGTTCCTCCTCGGGAGGGCGCTCCCGTCCCCGCGGACGAAGGACCGGATGCGGGGCGTGCACCTCGTCCGGGAGGAGCCGATCATCAGGGGGCTCTCGCTGAAGAACGCGCAACTGAGCCGGGCCGGCGCGTTCAACCAGCCCGTGGTGACGATGGACTTCGACCGGGAGGGGATGCGCAAGCTCCGGATCGTCTCCGGCGAGGCGGAGAAGCGGTACAAGGATCCGAAGAACCCCGTGGTGACGCGCCTGGGGATCGTGCTCGACGACGTGGTCTACTCCGCGCCGCTGATGATGGTCAAGCTCGACTCGAGCCCGTTCATCGAGGGGCGGTTCAGCGTGGAGGAGGCGAACGATCTCGCCATCGTGCTCAGGGCGGGGTCGCTCCCGGCCCCGGTGAAGATCGCGGAGAACCGGATGGTGGGTCCGAGTCTCGGCCGCGACTCGATCGCGGCGGGGGTGAAGGCCTCGATCTTCGGCCTCGCGCTCGTCGTCCTGTTTATGATGGCCTACTACCTCCGGGCGGGCGTCGTCGCCGACTTCGCCCTGCTCTTCAACGGCCTCCTGATGATCGCCGCCCTGTCGATGTTCCGCGCCACGCTCACCCTCCCCGGTATCGCGGGCATCATCCTCTCGCTAGGGATGGCGGTCGACGCGAACGTCCTCATCTTCGAACGGATCCGCGAGGAGATGGCCATCGGCCGGAAGATACGCGCGGCGATCGAGAACGGCTACGCCAGGGCGTTCGTCACGATCGTCGATTCCAACCTCACCACGCTCGCCGTGGCGCTCATCCTCTACTGGATAGGCACGGGGCCGGTGCGCGGCTTCGCGGTGACGCTGAGCATCGGCATCCTGACCGGCATGTGGACCTCCCTCTTCGTCACCCGCGCGGTCTTCGACTCGATGTGCCTCAGGCCTTCGTTCACGCGCCTCCGGATGCTCCAGGCGATCAAGCTGACGAAGATCGACTTCATCGGGAAACTCCCGTACGCGCTCGCCCTCTCCGTGCTCCTCATCGCGCTCGGCTGCTGGAGCTTCTTCGGGCGCGGATGGAAGAACAACTTCGGCGTCGACTTCAGCGGGGGCGCGCTCCAGCAGTACAGGTTCGAGCGCCCGGTCCGGATGGAGGAGGTCAGGAAAGGGGTGCGCGAGCTCGGCCTCCAGGATTCGATGATCCAGAACGTCGAGGAGGGGCGGGAGCTCATCATCAAGACCGCCTCCGACCGCGGCGCGGAGATGCTCGCCCTCTTCACGGCCATCTTCCCGGACAACCCCGCCACGCTGCTCAGATCGGAGGTCGTCGGGCCGGTGGCCGGAAGGGCGCTCAGGCAGCAGGCGGTGCTGGGCCTGCTGGTCTCGTTCGTCGCGATCGTCATCTACGTCGGCGTGCGGTTCCGAAACGTCCAGTACGGGCTCGCCGGCGTGATCGCCCTCGTGCACGACGTGCTCGTCACGGTCGCCGCCTGCGCCCTCACCGGGAGGCCGTTCGACCTCGGCATCGTGGCGGCGCTGCTCACGATCGTCGGCTACTCGATCAACGACACCATCGTGATCTTCGACCGCATCCGCGAGGATCTGCGCCTGATGAAGAAGACGAGCTTCCGCGAGATCGTCAACCTGAGCATCAACCAGACGCTCTCGCGCACGATGATCACCTCGTTCACCTCCCTGCTGATGGTGACCTGCGTCTTCATCTGGGGAGGCCCGGTCATCCACGACTTCGCCTTCGCCCTGATCGTCGGCATGGTCGCGGGGATCTACTCCACCGTCTATATCGCCGCGCCGATCCTGATCCTCTGGCCCGGCGCGCGGCGGTCGGGGGCCTGAGCCGGTCGTCGCGCCGGCGCCGTTCCCGCCGCCGAGCGAGGCAGCGCCCCGAATGACGGCCGATCCGCGGACGGTCCTCGTCGTCAGCCTCGGGGGCCTCGGGGATTTTCTGACCCGCTGGCCCCTCTGGCAGTCCGTCCGGCGCTCGTTTCCCGGCGCCCGGATCGTCTACCTCGGCGCCCCCCGCCACGCCCGCCTTCTCGCCGCCGCGGGCCTCTGCGACGAGGCGCGGGATTTCGACGCCGCGGACCGCCGGTTGCCGAACAGGGCGGACACGCTGGTCTCCGCGCTCGGGGCGCGCGGGGCGGCGTGGGCGGAGCGGCTGGCGCGGGAGACGGGGGCGGCCCGTCTCGTGTCGATCGAACCGTTCCCCGGGGAGGAGGCGCGCGTGCCGGTGGGGGTGCATGTCGAGCGGCAGATCTCCGCCGCGGGTCTGGCGGCGCCGGATCCGCCGGAATGCCGCATCCCGGAGCCGCTGCGCCGATGGGCGGCCGAACGCCTCGCGGAGCGGGGGCTCGACGGGGCCCGCACGGTCGCCATCCACCGCGGGAGCGGGTCGCCCGCCAAGAACTGGCCGCGGGAGCGGTTCGAGGCCCTCGCGGCCGGGGCGGCCGGGCGCGGCTTCGAGGCGCTGTTCCTCGACGGGGAGGCGGAGGAGGGGCGGTTTTCCGAAACCCCGGGGACCGCCAGGTTCCGCGGCCTCGACCTCGCGGAGGCCGCCTCCCTCCTCGCCGCGTGCCGGGCGTACGTCGGCAACGACAGCGGCGTCTCGCATCTCGCGGCGCTGCTCGGCGTGCCGACGACGGTCATCTTCGGCCCCACCGACCCGGCGGTCTGGGCGCCGCGCGGGAGGCGCGTCACCGTGCTGGCGGGCCGGGCCCCCTGCGCCCCCTGCGGCCGGGAGCGGATGCAGAGGTGCGGAAATCGCCGGTGTCTCGCGGAGATCTCAACGGAAAAGGTTTTGGACGCGCTGGGGCGCGCGGGCCGTGCGGCAACGTCGCGCGAACCCGTCTGACGCCTCGGCGCGGGGGGGCGATGCCGTGCCCGTCGCGTGCCGCTGGATCGTCGCCGCCTGCTACGCCGCCGCCCTCCCGTTCCTGCGCGGGGGCTGGGAGCGGATCCGCGCGCGCGGCGGGGATTCGTTCGCCGCGGCGCTTCCGTTCGCCGCCGCGGCGGCGCTCGCCGCGGCGCTCCTCTGGTACCTCGCGGCGAGGAAACGCGAGACGAGAGTCACCGTCTACCTTCTGCTCGCCGTCCTGTGCGCCGCCGCCCTCGCCCTCTTCCGCTCCTCCCCCGAGCCGATTGCGAGGATCCACATCGCCCAGTACGCCTTGCTCGGTCTCCTCGTCTTCTGGGCCATGGACGGCCCGCGCGAGGGACGGATCTGCTGCCTCGGGGCCTTCCTCGCCGGCTCCGCACTCGGCCTCGCCGACGAGACGCTCCAGGGCGTCCTCCCGTCGCGCATCTACGACCTCCGGGACGTCGCGCTCAACATCCGCTCCGTCCTCCTCGGCCAGGCGGCGATCCTTTTCGTGCTGCGGCCGTGGGAGCGCAACGGGGGCGGGCCCCCGAGGCGGGGAGGGGGCGGGCGACTCGCCCTGCCGGCCTGCGCCTTCTCGCTGGCCGCGCTCCTGTGCCTGGCGAACGTCGCGCTGGTCGAGATGGGGACGCCGACGCGCCCGGGGTGGGAAGGCGCCGTCGCGGGCGGGAGGGACGGGTTTCGGCACTTCGGCCCCGCGGCGGTCGCCGCCAACACGGTCGGCATCGCCGCGGCGGTCGCGATGCTCGGCGCCGCGCGCGGGCCGCTGCGGGGCGCGGCGCGCCTCCTCCGCGCCGCGGCCGTCTGCGGGCTTCTCCCACCGCTGATCCTCCTCGTCGGGGCGCTTCTGGGGCTGCGGTTCCGCTGAACGGTTCCCCGCGCGGGCGGGGCGTTTTCGCTTGCCCCGTCGCGGGCGGGATGCTACCGTGAGGGCTGTTCGCAAGGAGGATCCCCGTGCCTGCACGCATCGCCCTCATCCTCGCTTTCGCGTGGGCCGCGTCTGTCCCGCCGCTTGCCGCCGCCCCGCCCCCCGCGCCCGCCGCGGGGTGCCGCATCGACCTCGACGCGTTTACGGTGGACGGCGTCGGCCTCCGTTCGTCCGCGGCCGAGGTGCGCGCCGCGCTCGGGGCGCCCGAGGAGGAGCAGCGGATCTCCGGCGTCGTCACCGACGCGGAGCGCGAACGCGAACGGGCCTCGACCGACGCCGAGGAGGGGGAGGAGCCGGACGTCCGCGACCCGCAGACGCGGCAGGCGCGGGTCGTCTACGCCTATTTCGCCAAGGGGATACGGGTCGTCTTCCTCGCGGAGACGATGCGCGTCGAATCGATCGACCTGTACATCAAGGCCCTCCCCCCGTACGCCCGCTTCACCGGCTCGTTCGTCCAGCCGTTTTCGGTCGAGGTGCGCGAGGCGGACCTGCTCCGCCCCCTCGCCGGCCGGATCTACAAGGACAGCCCCGTCTCCCTCTCCCTGAAAAAGGACGACGCCGCGCCGAAACGGGAGACGGCGCTCCTCTCCTTCGGCGTCGAGGGGTGGCTCACCCGGGTGACCTTCTCGTGGGAGGAGAATCTCGAGATCGACTTCGACCGGCTCAGCGTGGCGGGGATCGGCCCCGGCGACCCCGTCTCGCGCGTGCTCGAGCGCCTCGGCCCCCCCGACCGCCACGCCGTCCGCGCGAAACAGACGATCGGCAGGTGGGAGCGGGAGGGGCTGCGGATCCACGCCGGGCAGCATGACGGGCGGGTCTGCCGCATCGTCGTCGCCCTCGCCAGGTTCGACGGCGGGGCCGCGCAGGGGTTCCCGCTCGCGCAGCGCAAGGACGCGTACCGCGCCCATCTAAAAGACCGGATCTACCAGGAGTCGAGCGCCCGGATATGCGCCTATCGGGCGGGGGAGCCGCTGAGCCCGCAGAAGCTGATCCTCAACTTCGACGAGAGCGACCGCCTGAAGTCCGTCGTCATCGACGTCGCGCCGAATGTCGCGGTCGACCTCGCCTCGTTCGCCATCGGCGGGATCCGCGTCGGGGACCCGGCGAAGAAGGTGCGGAAGGCCCTCGGCTCGCCGAAGAAATGGCGCAGGGCGGGCAGGCAGGTGATCCTCGGCTACCCGGTCGAGGGGATCCGGGTGCATCTGGAGGACGCGGCGGAGCGCGAGGACGACCGGAAGGCGCCGGAATTTTCCTGGAAGACGCTGGGCGAGGTGAAAAGGGTGGAGGCGCTGCTCGAGACCTCCCCGCGCCTGTACGGGACCCCGTTCTCGTTCGGGTCCCCGGCGGCGGAGTGGGAGAAGGAGGCCTCCGCGATGCGTTTCAGCAAAAAGGGGGAGACGCTCTACCTCAGCCCGGACGGGAAACCGCCCGCGCGCGGCGTGGCCGCGCTGGTCGCGTTCGAGAAGATCGGCTGGCCGCGCGCCGCGATGATCAGGGAGTTCAGCGACGTCCTGATCGACATGAAGAACTTCTCGGTGCACGGGGTCACGCTCGGGACGCACGCCGACGAGGTGCGCAGACTGCTCGGCAAACCGGAGAGGGCCCGCGTGCTGGAGAAGCAGCACCTGGAGGTGCTGCGCTACCTCGGGAAGGGGCTCGTCGTCGTGATCGACCGGATGAACCGGGGGGTCTGCAAGATCACGGTCCATATGGACCGGTTCGAGGGCTCGTTCGCGCAGGACCTCTCCCCGGACTCCAACGCCGACGAGTTCGAGAAGGCGGTCTACGCGCAGATCTACACGCAGGACGAGAAGCGGCTCTGCCTCAGCCGCGACGGGAACCCGCCGGTCTGGGAGGAGGGGATCGTCAACTTCGGCCTCTCCGGCGAGGTGGACACGATCGTCTTCCAGACGCTCGGCATCAAGAAGGAGGGGATTCTCCTTGACATAACCCGCGAGCTCGAATGAGAATGTCTCCGCGCGGGTTCCGTCGCTCGGCATCCGTTCGCGGCGCGGGCGATTCGCAACCGGAGGAGGTCGTCATGGCGGAGGGGTATTGCGTGAAGTGCAAGGCCAAGAGGGAGATGGTCGGCCCTGAGGATGTCACCCTGAAGAACGGCAAGAAGGCGATCAAAGGCAAGTGCCCCGACTGCGGGACGGGGATGTTCAAGATCACCGGCAAGGCCTGAGCCTCGTCGCGAGGACAGGCGGCCTCAAACGGAACAGGCGGAGTGGCCCGTCAGTCCGCTTGTTCCGTTTCCGCCTCTCCCGGGCCGGTCGCGCGCCCGTGCCGAGGGGCGGATGAGGAAAGGCGGATGAGCGAGGAACTCTGTTTCGTCGCGATCAACCCGTACACGATACGCAAGTCGCGCACCGGCGGCGTGATCGGGCGCCTCCTGTCGCGTTCGAGCCTCGAACTCGTGGCCGCCAGGATGTACGCCCCCTCGCGGGAGCTCGTCGAGGAGTACCTCTCGACCATCCCGGCGAGGCGAAACGACCCGGACCGGCAGGTCAGGACACTCATCAGGAACTACGTGCGGCTGAACTACGCCCCCGGGCCGAATGGGAGCCGCCGCCGGGTGATGTTCCTCCTCTTCAAGGGGCCCAACGCCTGCCGCGAGCTCTCCGAGGTCGTGGGACACATCACCAGGAGCAGCCTCTCCGGCGAGTGCATCCGGGACACCTACGGGGACTGCATCTGGAGCGGCCGCGGCACCGTGCGGTACTTCGAGCCCGCCGTCCTCATCGTCCCCGCCGGGGAGGCCCCCGGGCCGTCGCTGCGGATCTGGGGGCGGCACGCGGCGCGCGACGGCGGGCTCCTGACGGACGTCATCCCCTGGCCGAAAGGGGTGCGGCCCGAGGAGACGACGGTGCTCATCAAGCCCGAGATCTTCAGCTCCCGGAGCATCCGGGCGGGCAACATCATCGACATCTTCTCCAAGGCCGACCTGTACATCGTCGCCGCGAAGCTGCTCCGGATGAGCGTGGCCCAGGCCGAGGAGTTCTACGGTCCCGTCCGCGACTCGCTCGCCGAGAAACTGCGGGGGCCGGTCACCGCCCGCGCCCGGCTCGCGCTCGAGAAGGAGTTCGGCTTCACCCTCCCGGAGGGGACCGCGCGCGGCATCGGGGGCCGCCTGAACCGCCTCGTCGCCGAGGACCAGTTCAGGCAGATCGTGCGGTTCATGACCGGGCGTGACGCCGCCTCGACCCCCCCCGCCGAGCGCGACGCGCCCGGGCTCGTGCGGTGCCTCGCCCTCGTCTACCAGGGGGTGGACGCGGTGCGCAAGATCCGCGCGATCATCGGCGCGACGGACCCGAAGAAGGCGGATGTGGCGACGGTGCGGAAGGAGTTCGGGAGGGACATCATGGTGAACGCGGCGCACGCCTCCGACTCCCCCGAGAACGCCCGGCGCGAGATGCGGATCATCGACTTCGAGCGCGACGACGTCGGGCCGGCGATCGAGGAGCACCTCGCCGCGCGTCAAGAGCGGGAGGGGTGACCGGCGATGGCCAGCCGCGGCTTTGCGCGCTCCGTTGAGGCGGTCGAGCCGTCGCACACCCTCGCCATCGACGCCAGGGCGAAGGCGCTGCGCCTGGCGGGGAAGGACGTGGTGGGGTTCGGCGCCGGCGAGCCGGACTTCGACACCCCCGCGCACGTGAAGGAGGCCGCCTGCCGCGCGATCGCCGAGGGCCGGACCAAGTACACCCCGGTCGCCGGCATCCCCGCGCTCAGGGAGGCGGTCGCCCGCAAGCTCGCCGCCGACAACGGCGTCTCCTACCGGCCGGACGAGATCGTCGTCTCCTGCGGGGCGAAGCACGCCCTCTACAACGCCATCCGCGTCCTCCTCAACCCCGGCGACGAGGCCCTCATCCTGTCCCCCCACTGGGTCACCTACCCGGCGCAGGTGATCCTGGCGGGGGGGAACCCGGTCTTCGTCGCCGCCGAGGCCGCAGACGGGTTCCGGATCGATCCGGAGCGGGTCGAGGCCGCGGTGACGCCGCGCACCCGCCTGATCATCGTCAACAGCCCGAACAATCCGACCGGCTGGGTCGCGGAGCGCGACGAACTGGCCGGCCTCGCGGAGATCGCGCTCCGGCACCGCCTCCACCTGATCTCCGACGAGATCTACGAGAAGATCGTCTATCCCCCCGCCGCGCACCTGAGCATCGCCTCCCTGGGGCCCGAGATCAAGGAATGCACGATCGTCGTGAACGGCGTGTCGAAGTCGCACGCGATGACCGGGTGGAGGATCGGGTATCTTGCCGCTTCCCGGAAGATCGCCGCGCTCGCCGAGCGGCTGCAGAGCCACTGCACCTCGAACCCGGACTCGATCGCGCAGGCCGCGGCGGTCGAGGCGCTGGGCGGGGACCGGGGGTTCGTCGAGATGATGTTGCGCAGCTTCCAGGCGCGCCGCGACCTCCTCGTCGGCCGCCTCGCCGCGATGCCGGGCGTGCGCTGCGCGGTGCCGCGCGGCGCCTTCTACGCATTCCCCGACATCTCCTCTTTCGGCGTGGGGTCCGCCGCCCTCGCGGAGGAGCTGCTGGAGAAGGCGCTCGTGGCGGTGGTGCCCGGCGCGGCGTTCGGCGCCGACGCGCACCTGCGCCTCTCCTACGCGACCTCGACGGAGCAGATCGAGAAGGGGATGGACCGGATGGAGCGGTTCCTCCGGTCGCGCTGACGGATTGCAGGCGGCCCCGGGGCGCGCATATCCCCGGCACCGGCGAGCCGTTCGCGGCCGCGCCGGAGATCAGACCCTATGCCCGACAAGATCAGAATCGCCGACGACGGCTCCCTCGCGGTCCCCGACCGCCCGATCATACCCTACATCGAGGGGGACGGGGTGGGGCCCGAGATATGGCGCGCCGCCTCGGCTGTCCTCGACGCGGCGGTGGCGCGCGCCTACGGGGGGGGGCGGCGCATCGCCTGGCGGGAGATCTACGCGGGGGAGAAGGCCGCGGCGCGTTTCGGGGCGGACACGTTCCTCCCCGAGGAGACGATCGCGGCGATCGCGGAGCACGCCGTGGCGATCAAGGGGCCGCTCACGACGCCCGTCGGCGGCGGCTTCCGGTCGCTGAACGTGGCGCTGCGGCAGCGCCTCGACCTGTACGCCTGCGTGCGCCCGGTAAGGTATTTCCCCGGGGTCCCGTCGCCGATGCGGCACCCCGAGCGCCTCGACGTGGTCATCTTCAGGGAGAACACCGAGGACGTCTACGCGGGCATCGAGTGGCCCTCCGGGAGCCCGGAGGCCGAGGCCCTCGCCGGGTTCCTCTCCTCCCGCCTCGGCGCGGCGGTGCGGCCCGGCTCCGCGCTCGGCATCAAGCCGGTCTCGCCGGAGGGGTGCAGGCGGCTCGTGCGCCGCGCCGTGCGCTACGCGGTCGACCGGGGCCGGAAAAGCGTCACGCTGGTCCACAAGGGGAACATCATGAAGTGGACCGAGGGGGCGTTCCGCGAGTGGGGCTACGCCCTCGCGGCGGAGGAGTTCGCCGGGGCGGTCGTCCGCGAGGGGGAGGGGGGGGAGGGGAGCGGAGCGGTGGTGATCAAGGACCGGATCGCCGACTCGATGTTCCAGCAGCTCCTCCTCCGCCCGGAGGAGTACGACGTGATCGCGACGACGAACCTCAACGGCGACTACCTCTCGGACGCCTGCGCGGCGCAGGTGGGCGGGCTGGGGCTGGCGCCCGGCGCGAACATCGGGGACCGGGCCGCGGTCTTCGAGGCGACGCACGGCAGCGCCCCGAAGCACGCGGGGAAGGACCGGGTGAACCCCGGCTCCCTCATCCTCTCGGGGGCGATGCTGCTCGAGCATATCGGCTGGGCCGAGGCGGCGGCGCTCGTCGTCCGGGCGCTCGGTGACACCATCCGCGCGGGCACCGTGACCTACGACCTCGCCCGCCAGATGGAGGGGGCCCGCGAGGTCGGGTGCGGCGCGTTCGCCGCGGCGGTCATGCGGGCGATCGAGCGGTGAATCCGATCCTGCTGCTCGCCCTGGCCGCGGCGCTTGCGATGGACGCGTTCGCCGTCTCGCTGGCGATCTCGCTCCTTCTCGGGAGGCCGTCCGGCGCCCAGACGTTCAGGCTCGCCTTCAGCTTCGGCCTCTTCCAGTTTGCGATGCCCGTGGCCGGCTGGTTCGCCGGGCGCGGGATCCGGGCATACATAGAGGGGGTCGATCACTGGATCGCGTTCGGCCTCCTCCTCTTCATCGGGGGCAGGATGCTCCGCAGCGCCGGCAGGCTCGACCGCGACGGCGGCTGCCCCCCGTGCGACCCGACCTGCGGCGCATCCCTCCTCATCCTCTCCGTGGCGACCAGCGTCGACGCGCTCGCGGCGGGGCTGAGCTTGAGCTTCCTGGGCGTGGAGGTCGCCATCCCCGCCATGGTGATAGGCGCCGTCGCCTTCCTGCTGACGGCGCTGGGGATGCGGATCGGGCCTCTCGCCGGCCGTCTGTTCGGCCGGCGGGCGGAGATCGCCGGGGGGCTCATCCTGATCGCCATCGGCGCCGGGATCCTCGTTGACCATCTGTGCGCCTGAGCGGACGGTGCGGCCCCCCGCCTGCGCCCCATTTCCCTTGAACCGCGCGCATCTTTTCGCTACCGTGGTGCGATGTCGCTTCGCCACGGAGCGGAAGGCGCGGGAATGAAGAAGATCAGGATCGGGCTCATCGGCCTCGGCACCGTCGGCACGGGCTTCGCGAAGGCGCTCGCGCGGAACGGGCCGGTCATCCGGCAGCGGTTCGGGATCGACCTCGACCTCGCGCTCGTGGCCGAGAAGAACCGGCGGGCGGGGAGGGAAGCGCCCATCCCGCCCTCGCGCCGGGTGCGGGATGCGGCGCGGCTCGTCCGGGATCCCGAAATCGACATCGTCGTGGAGCTGATCGGCGGCTGCGGCGCCGCCAAACGCCTCATCGCGGAGGCGTTGCGCCGGGGGAAGCACGTCGTCACCGCCAACAAGGCGCTGCTCGCCGAGCACGGGCGCGAGCTGTTCGGCATCGCGCAGGAACGCGGCGCGGATCTCTACTACGAGGCGAGCGTCTGCGGGGCGATCCCGATCGTCAGGGCGCTCCGGGAGGGGCTCGCCTCGACCCGTGTCGCGTCGATCTTCGGCATCGTCAACGGCACCTGCAACTACATCCTCTCGCGGATGACCGGTTCCGGGATCGACTTCCGCGCGGCGCTCCGCGAGGCGCAGCGCCTCGGCTACGCCGAGGCGGACCCGGCCCTCGACATCGACGGCACCGATTCGGCGCACAAGCTGGCGATCCTGGCCACCCTGGCCAGCGGGAGCTGGGTGCCGCTGGGGGCGGTCTACGTCGAGGGGATACGGCGCATCTCGGCGATCGACATCCGGTTCGCGAAGGAGTTCGGCTACGTCATCAAGCTCCTCGCCATCTACAAGCAGCGGGCCGGGCAGGTGGAGGCGCGCGTCCACCCGACCTTGATCCCCGCGAGCCACCTCCTCTCCTCGGTGGGCGAGGCGTTCAACGCGGTCTGCGTCGAGGGCTGGCCCGCGGGCGAGATCGTGCTCTACGGCCGCGGCGCGGGGCAGGCGCCCACCGCGAGCGCCGTCCTCGGGGACGTCATCGACATCGCGCGCAACATCGGGCGCGGCTGCTGCGGGAGGGTCCCGCCGGTGGCGGCGCGCGTCGGCGCCCCTCGCGTACGGCCGGTCGAGGAGATCGAGACCCAGTACTACCTGCGCTTCTCCGTGGTGGACCGGCCCGGCGTCCTCGCGCGGATCACCGGCATACTCGGCAGGCAGGGGATCAGCATCGCCTCGGTGCTCCAGACGGAGCGCAGGATAGGCGGCGTGGTGCCGGTGGTGCTGATGACGCACCGGTCGCGCGAGGGGAACGTGCGCCGGGCGATCGCGAGGATCGACCGTCTCGCCGATGTCCGCGACAGGACCGTCCTGCTGCGCGTGGAGGAGAAGGTCTAGCCGGGAACGAGAAAGGCGCGAGGCGGAGCACCCGGTTCCCGCACACCTTGTTCCCCGGTTCCCGACCTTGCCATAGAGATGAAATACGCAATCCTCGTGGGCGACGGGATGGCGGACCACCCGGTGCCCGAGATGGGACACCGCACCCCGCTCGAGGTGGCGCGCACCCCCCGGATGGACCTTCTGGCCCGCGGCGGGGCGGGCGGCCTGGCCAGGACCGTGCCGCCCGGGATGGAGCCGGGGAGCGACGTCGCGAATCTTTCGATCCTGGGGGTGGACCCGGCCCGCTGCTACACGGGGCGGGGGCCGCTCGAGGCGGCGAGCATGGGCGTCGAGCTCGCCGACGACGAGTACGCGTTCCGCTGCAACCTGGTGACGGTCGCCGACGACACGATGGTCGACCACAGCGGCGGGAACATCTCGAGCGGCGAGGGGCGCGTGCTGATCGGGCTGATCGCCGAAAAATTCCGGGGCCGCGGCGTCCGCTTCTTCCCCGGCGTCAGTTACCGGAACCTGATGGTCGCGCCCGAACGGCTGCTGTCCGACGGCGAAGGGCCGCTCAGGTGCATGCCGCCGCACGACATCGCGGGGAAGCCGTTCGTTCCGCACCTCCCGTCCGGCAGGGGGAGCCGCCTCCTCCGGGAGCTGATGCAGGCCTCCCGCCTGATCCTCTCGCAGGAGCCGATCAACCGGGTGAAGGTGGACCTCGGCGAGAATCCCGCCAACATGATCTGGCTCTGGGGCGGGGGGACAAAGCCGCGGATCGGGTCGTTCGCCTCGAAACGGGGCGTCCGGGGGGCGGTGATCTCGGCGGTCGATCTCGTCAAGGGGATCGGGAGCTGCCTCGGCCTCGCCGTGGTCGACGTCCCCGGCGCGACCGGGCACTACGACACCGACTACTCCGCCAAGGCGGCGGCCGCCCTCGAGGCCCTGCGGGAGACGGACTTCGTCCTTGTCCACGTCGAGGCCGCGGACGAGGCCGGGCACCACGGCGACCGCTCCGAGAAGGTGCGGGCGATCGAGAACTTCGACCTGAAGGTGGTCGGACCGGTGCTCGAGGGGCTGCAGCGCTCCGGCGAGCCGTTCCGGATCCTGGTGCTGCCCGACCACGCGACCCCGCTCGCGTTGCGGACACACACCGCCGAGCCGGTCCCGTTCTGCCTCTTCGGCCGGGGGATCGCGCCCGACGGGATGGCGGGGTTCAGCGAGAAGGCCGCGCGGGGCGGCTCCCTCATCGTCGAGGAGGGGTGGCGGCTGATGGACGCCCTCCTGGCGGAAGGACCGCCGGGCGAGGCGGAGGGGGTCCGGGGATGGCGCTGATCGTCCAGAAGTACGGCGGCAGCTCGGTCGCCGACCCGGAGAGGATCCGGGATGTCGCGCGGAGGGTGGCGCGCGCGCGGAAGGGGGGGGACAAGGTCGTGGCGGTCGTCTCCGCGATGGGCGACACCACCGACGAGCTGACCGCCCTCGCGCACCGGGTCTCCGCGGCCCCCACCGACCGCGAGATCGACATGCTCCTCTCCACCGGGGAGCAGGTCACCGCGGCGCTGCTCGCGATGGCCCTGCACGACCTCGGCGTCGACGCCGTCTCGCTGACCGGCGGGCAGGTGGGGATCGCCACCGACGGGGCGCACCGGCGGGCGAAGATCATCGGGATCAGCACCGGCAAGATCGCCGAGCACCTCGCCCGGGGCACCGTCGTCGTGGTCGCGGGGTTCCAGGGGGTGGACGAGGATCTCGACATCACCACGCTCGGCCGGGGCGGCTCTGACGCGACCGCGGTGGCCCTCGCGGCGGTCCTCGGCGCGGACGTCTGCCGGATCTACAAGGACGTGGAGGGGGTCTACACGGCGGATCCCCGGATCGTGCCCGCCGCGGGCAAGATCGACCGGATCGGCTACGACGAGATGCTCGAGATGGCGAGTCTCGGCGCCCAGGTGCTCCAGTCGCGCGCCGTGGAGTTCGCCAAGAAGTACGGGATCAAGGTGGAGATCCTGTCGAGTTTCAACGACGCCCCCGGCACGGTGGTCTCGGGGGAGGGGGGGAAGATGGAAGACCTGGTGATACGCGCCGTCACGGTGGACCGCGGCGAGGCGAAGCTGACGATCCGGCGCGTCCCCGACCGCCCCGGCATCGCCGCCTCGATCTTCGGGGCGATGGCGGAGGCGAACGTGAACGTGGACATGATCATCCAGAACGTGAGCGAGGACGGCTACACCGATGTCTCGTTCACCGTGTCGCGCGAAGACTGCGCGCGCGCCGTCCGGGCCCTGGAGCGCACCGCCGCCGGGATCGGCGCCAAGGGGATCACGCGGGACGAGCGGATCGCGAAGGTCTCGGTCGTGGGCGTGGGGATGAAGAGCCACAAGGGGGTCGCCTCGACGATGTTCGGGACGCTCGCGCGGGAGGGGATCAACATCGAGATGATCTCCACGAGCGACATCAAGATCTCCTGCGTGGTGGACGAGGCGGACCTGGAACGGGCGGCGCGCGCGCTGCACGCGGCGTTTGGGCTCGGGGCGGACGGGGAGGCCGGACAAGAGAGATGAAGACCGTCACACTGTACGACACCACGCTGCGCGACGGGTCGCAGGCCGAGGGGATCAGTTTCTCCAGTGCGGACAAGCTCCTCATCGCGCGCAAGCTCGACGAGTTCGGCGTCCACTACATCGAGGGCGGCTGGCCCGGTTCGAACCCGAAGGATATCGACTTCTTCGCACAGATACGCTCCCTGGGCCTGAAGCGGTCGCGCGTCGCCGCCTTCGGGAGCACCCGGCGCGCGAAGACGCCCGTGGCGGAGGATCTGAATGTCATCCGGCTCCGCGAGGCGGAGACGCCGGTGGTCACGATATTCGGCAAGAGCTGGATGCTCCACGTGAAGGAGGTGCTCCGGACCAGCCCCGAGGAGAACCTCGCGATGATCCGCGACACCGTCCGCTACTTCAAGGAGCTGGGCCGGGAGGTCATCTACGACGCCGAGCATTTCTTCGCCGGCTGGCACGCGGACCGCGACTACGCCCTGGCGACGCTTCTCGCCGCCGAGGAGGCGGGCGCCGACACCGTCGTCCTCTGCGACACGAACGGGGGGACGCTCCCCCTGCAGGTCGCCGCGGTCGTCCGGGAGGTCCGGCGGCGGCTGAAGGCCCCGCTCGGGATCCACTCGCACAACGACTCCGGGATGGGGGTCGCGAACGCGATCATCGCCGTGGAGGAGGGGGCGGTCCACGTCCAGGGGACGATCAACGGCTACGGGGAGCGCTGCGGCAACGCCGACCTCACCACCATCATCCCCACCCTCGTTTTGAAGATGGGGATCCCCTGCGTCGACCGGACGCGGCTGCGGTCGCTCGTGGAGCTGTCCCGTTTCGTGGACGAGATCGCCAACATGGCGCCGTGGCCGCGGGCGCCGTACGTCGGGGTCAGCGCCTTCGCGCACAAGGGGGGCGTCCACGCCGACGCGGTGTTGAAGAACCCGTGCGGCTACGAACACGTCGACCCCGCGGCGGTCGGCGGCGCGCGGAGGGTCCTCGTCTCGGAACTGGCGGGCAAGTCGAGCGTCTTCATGAAGGCGCGCGATATGCGCTTGGGGCTCGCCAAGGACGCCCCCGCCATCCGCGGCGTGCTTGAGGTGATCAAGCGCCTCGAGAGCGAGGGGTACGAGTTCGAGGCCGCCGAGGGGTCGTTCAAGCTCCTGATCGAGAAGGCGCTGAAGCGGCACACCGCCTTCTTCGGCCTGGAGGGCTTCCGGGTGAGCGTCGAGAAGCGCGCCGACGGAAGGCTCATCTCCGAGGCGACGATCAAGGTGAAGGTCGGAACGCTGTTCGAGCACACCGCCGCGGAGGGCGACGGGCCGGTCAACGCGCTCGACAACGCGCTGCGGAAGGCGCTGCTCCCGTTCTATCCCGCGATCGCCGACCTCGCCCTGGCCGACTACAAGGTGCGGGTCCTCAACGTGAAGAAGGGGACGGCCGCCAAGGTCCGCGTCCTCATCCAGTCGAAGGACCGCAACGCCGAGTGGGGGACGGTGGGCGTCTCCGATAACATCATCGAGGCGAGTTGGCAGGCCCTCGTGGACGGGGTGGAGTACAAGCTGCTGAAGGACCGGGTGAAGCCCGCCCTGGTCCGGAGGGGCTGAGACGGCGCCATGAAAGAGCTCGCGACGCGCTACGATCCGAAGACGGTCGAGGACCGCTGGTACTCGCGCTGGGAGTCCCGCGGCTACTTCGCCGCCTGCCCGCGCCCGGGGGCGGAGCCGTACGTGATCGTCATCCCCCCCCCCAACATCACCGGCATCCTCACGATGGGGCACGTCCTCAACGCCACGCTCCAGGACATCCTCGTCAGGTGGAAACGGATGGAGGGGCGGGAGGTGCTCTGGCTCCCCGGCACCGACCACGCCGGCATCGCCACGCAGAACGTCGTCGAGAAGGAGCTCGCCAAGGCGGGGACGAAGCGCGGGATGCTCGGGCGCGAGGAGTTCCTGAAACGGGTCTGGGACTGGAAGGAACGCTACGGCGGGACCATCATCCGGCAGCTCAAGAAGCTCGGCTGCTCCTGCGACTGGAGCCGGGAGCGGTTCACGATGGACGACGGGCTCTCGCGCGCCGTGCGCGAGGTCTTCGTGCGCCTCCACGAGAAGGGGCTCGTCTACCGCGGCCGCTACATCATCAACTGGTGCCCGCGCTGCCACACCGCGCTCTCCGACGAGGAGGTCGAGCACGAGGAGCACGACGGGCACCTCTGGCACATACGCTACCCGCTGAAGGACGGGAACGGGCACGTCACGGTGGCGACCACGCGCCCCGAGACGCTGCTCGGGGACACGGCGGTCGCGGTCAACCCGTCGGACGCGCGCTACCGCCTCCTCGTCGGGAAGACGCTGGTCGTCCCCTCGGTGCGGCGCGAGATCCCGGTCATCGCGGACGAGTTCGTGGACCCGAAATTCGGCACCGGCGCCGTCAAGGTGACGCCCGCGCACGATCCGAACGACTTCCAGATGGGCCTGCGCCACGACCTCCCCCAGGTGGCGGTCATGGACGGGAACGCGGCGATGACGGAGGAGGCGGGCCCGGAGTACGAGGGGATGGACCGGTTCGAGTGCCGCGAGGCGCTCCTCGACGCCCTCCAAAAGATGAAGCTCCTCGACAAGATCGAGAAACACCGCCACGCCGTGGGGCACTGCTACCGGTGCCGCACGGTGATCGAGCCGTACCTCTCCCCGCAGTGGTTCGTCAAGATGAAGCCGCTGGCCGAACCCGCCCTGCGGGCGGTGCTCGAGGGGAACGTCGCCTTCTGCCCGGAGCGCTGGGTGAAGGTCTACCAGCACTGGATGGAGAATATCCGCGACTGGTGCATTTCGCGCCAGCTCTGGTGGGGGCACCGGATCCCGGTCTGGTACTGCGCCGGATGCGGGGAGACGGTCGTGGCGCGCGAGACCCCCGCCTCCTGCCCGCGCTGCGACGGGACGAACCTGGCGCAGGACGAGGACGTGCTGGATACCTGGTTCTCGTCGTGGCTCTGGCCCTTCTCGACGCTCGGCTGGCCCGACAGGACGGAGGATCTGCGCCGCTTCTACCCGACCTCGACGCTGGTCACGGGGCCGGACATCATCTTCTTCTGGGTCGCCCGGATGATCATGGCGGGGATCGAGTTCACGGGGGAGGTCCCGTTCGGGCGCGTCTTCTTCACCGGGATCATCCGCGACATGCAGGGGCGCAAGATGAGCAAGTCCCTCGGCAACTCCCCCGACCCGCTCGACGTCATCTCGCGGTACGGCGCCGACGCGCTCCGTTTCACCATTGCGCGCCTGAGCCCGGTCGGGCAGGACGTCCACTACGCCGACGAGTCGTGCGAGCTGGGCAGGAACTTCGCCAACAAGATCTGGAACGCCTCCCGGTTCCTGCTGCTGAACCTCGACGGAGACGACGCAACGGGCGGCGACGCGGCCGCCCCGACGATGGACGACCGGTTCATCCTGAGCCGGCTGCACCGCGCCATCCGGGACGTCACCGCCGCGCTGGAGGCGTTCAGGTTCAACGAGGCGGCCGAGCGGCTGTACGACTTCTTCTGGAACGACTACTGCGACCGGTACATCGAGTCGGCGAAGGGGCGCCTCCAGGCGAAGACGGGGCCCGGCGCGCGGCGGGCGCGGGCCGTTCTGCTGCGGTGCCTGGAGACGTTCCTGCGCCTGCTCAGCCCCTTCATGCCGTTCCTGAGCGAGGAGATCTGGCAGATGCTCCCGAACCGGGACGGCGAATCGGTCACCCGCTGCGCCTGGCCCGCGCCCGATCCGTCGCTGATCGACCCCGCCCTCGAGCGACAGGTGGATCTCAGGTTCGAGGCCGTGCGCGCGGTGCGCAACCTCCGCAAGGAGCACGGGGTGGCGGCCGGGACCGCGGTGGAGGTGGTCGTCAAGCCCGCCTCTTCCGACGAGGCGGCGGCGCTGGAGGAGGGGCGGGAGGTCTGCGAGGCGCTGATGCGGGCGCGGGCGATGCGCATCGACCCTCGATTCGCGCCCCCGCGCACGATGCCGGCCGCGCCGCTCTCGTCGGGGACGATCGTCTACGTGGACCTCTCCGAAATCCTCGACCCCGCCGCCGAGCGGAGCCGCATCGCCCGCGAGATCGAGGGGATCGACCGCGAGCTCGCGAAGGTCGACCGGGAGCTCGCCAACGAGGCGTTCGTCGCCAAGGCGCCGCCGAAGGTCGTGGAGATGCGGCGGAACAAGCGGGAGGCGCTCGCCGCCCGCCGCCTGAAGGTCATGAAGGGGCTGGAGACGCCCTGAGCCCGCGGCGCCGCCCCCGCCCCGCGCCCCCGGCGAACGCCGCGAATCCGCCCCGAAGGGGCGCCTGCCGAGGCGCAGGATGCGACAGGAACCGGTCGTCTTCGAGAACGAAGGCCAGAAGCTGTTCGGGACGGTCCACGTCCCGGACCCCCCGCACCTCCCCCCGTTTCCCGCGCTCGTGATGCTGCACGGCTTCACGGGGAACCGGATCGAGGCGCACCAGCTGTTCGTCAAGGCCGCGCGCCGGTTCGCCGCGGCGGGGATCCTCGTCCTCAGGTTCGACTTCCGATGCTGCGGCGAGAGCGAGGGGGAGTTCCGGGACCTGACCGTCCGGGGGGAGATATCGGACGCCGTGAAGGCGCTCGGGCTCGTCCGGGGGAGGGGGGACGTCGACGCCTCCCGCGTCGGCCTGCTCGGGCTGAGCCTCGGGGGCGCCGTCGCCGCCTGCGTCGCCGGGATGCCGACACACGCGCCGCGCTGCCTCGTCCTCTGGGCGGCGGTGGCGGACCTGCCGCGCGCGTTCGGAGGGAAGATCGCGGGGAAGATCGCGCCGGATCCCGGGCAACGCCGCGTGCACGACCATTTCGGGAACGCGTTGAGCCGGGCCCTCCTCGACGAGCTCCGCGGCTTCGCTCCGCTCGCGTCCCTGGGCGGATGGGCCGGGCCGGCGCTCGTCGTCCACGGCGACGCCGACGCGGGCGTCTCCCCCGATGACGCGCTCCTCTACGAGGAGGCGCTCTCGGGGCGGGGGTTCGTTGAACTGCGGATGATCCGCGGCTCCGGCCACACCTTCGCGGGACTGGCGTGGGAACGCGAGGTCATCGAGACCACCGCCCGCTTCCTCGAATCCCGGCTCTGACGCGCGGTGCGCGCCGCGCCGTCGGCCCCGGCGCGCCGCGGACGGGCCGGAAGGAAACGCGGGAGGGGACGGCGTCGCCGCCCCCTCCCGCGTCGAAGGGGGCGCGAAGGCGCCGCTACCTCAGCGTGATCTCCTTCCCCGACTTGATCACGTGGCGCGGGGCCTCGTGGTTCCAGATCGCCTCCCAGACCGCCTCGGCGTTCAAGACGACCAGGTCGGCCCTGTTCCCCTCCTTCAGGCCGAACTCTTCGATCCCGAGCGCGCGCGCCGCGTTGGTCGTGATCAGGTCGTAGAGGATCTCCATATCCTGCGGGGTGCTCATCCACATCAGGTGCGCGGCGAGGAACGCCACCTCGAGCATATTGTTCCTGCCGAACGGGTAGTAGGCGTCCGCGATGTCGTCCTGGCCGAGGGCGACCCCGATCCCGGCGGCGTACAGGTCCCGCACCCGCGCGTGGAGCGGGCCGGTCTGCGGATCGCTCACGATGCCGACCCGCGCCTTCTTCAGGAGCGCCTCGATCTTCCGGTAGTACGGCTCGGGGTAGAGGGCCATCGCGCGCGCGTGCTGCGCCGTGACGCGCCCTTCCCATCCGGTCTCGAGCGTCTTCATGATAAGCATCTCGAGCGTGCGGAGGCCCGGGTCGCCCGCGTCGTCCACCAGCATCGAGACGCCCTTGTCGTACCGCGTGGCGAGGGCGAACATCAGATCCACGTGCCGTCGGGCGTCCGCCTCGGTGTATTCGATCCACGGGATCCCGCCGACGACGTCGGCCCCGAGGTCCATCGCCTGCCGGACGTACTCCTCGGCGCCGGGGTCGCGCACCACGCCGTCCTGCGGGAAGGCCACCACCTGGATCTCGACCCGGTCCTTGAACTCCTCGCGCGCCCGCAGCAGCGCCTTGACCCCCTCGAGTTTGGCCTTGGTGTCGACGTCCGCGAAGGCGCGGATGTGCGTGTTGCCGTGCTTCACCGCCAGCGCAACGGCTTTGCGGACATTTTCGATGATCCACTTCTCGTCGTAGTCGGCCTTCACGCGCGCGGCCTGCTCGATCGCCGTCATCGCCCCGCCCATGGCGCCCGCGGTGTAGGAGGAGAGGGCGTCCATCCCGACCCGCGTGAGCGTGTAGACCTTGTCGAGATGCAGGTGCCCGTTGACGAACGACTCCGTGACGAGCGCCCCGTCCGCGTCGATCTTTCGCTTCGCCTCGCCGCCGATCCTCTGGCCGATCTTGGCGATGCGTCCGCCCGCGATGCCGATATCGAGCGTCGTCCCCTTCGAGAACCTGGTGCGCGCGTTTTTGATCAGCAGATCGAGTTTCACCCGCCCCTCCTTTCCGTCCGATGCGCGAGGCGCCGGGCCCTCGGCGCCCCCGCGCGTGGATAGTATAGGCAAAGGAGGGGGGGCGCGTCCAATATCTAAATCGCCTTCCGCGCCCCGTTTTCGGCGGAGGGTCCTGTGGCGCCGGGGGCCGGAAGATGCTACAGTGTGATCCCCTCCCACGTGCAAGGACGGGGATGCGGAAGGCGGGTATGAAGCTCGATCCGGCGGCGGTGAAGGAACTGGTCAGGCGCGCCCTCGAGGAGGATATCGGGCCCGGCGACATCACGACCGCCGCCCTCGTCCCCCCGGAGGAGGAGGTGAGCGCCGAGATCGTCGCCGGCGAACCGCTTGTCGTCGCGGGCCTGCCGGTGGCGGCGGAGGTCTTCGCGCAGCTCGACGCGCGGGTGGTCTTCGAGCCGCTCCTTGCCGACGGGAGCGCGGTCTCCGCCGGCGCCAGGGTGGCCGTCGTCTCGGGCCCCGCCGCCCCGATCCTCACGGGCGAGCGCACGGCCCTCAACTTCCTCCAGCGCCTTTCCGGCGTCGCCACGCTCACGCGCCGCTTCGTGGAGCGCGCGGAGGGGGGGTCCGCCACGATCCTCGACACGCGCAAGACCACGCCGGGGTTGCGCCACCTCGAGAAGTACGCCGTGGCCGCGGGCGGCGGCGCGAACCACCGGATGGGCCTGCACGACCGGATCCTCGTCAAGGACAACCACCTCTGCATCCTGAAGCGCTACAGCGCCGACGCAGTCGCCCGGGCGGTGGCGCTCGCGAGGGAGAGGAGTCCCGGCGTCCCCGTGGAGGTGGAGGCCGACCGTCTCGAGGAGGCGGAGGCCGCGGCGAAGGCGGGGGCGGACTGCATCCTGCTCGACAACATGACCGCGGGGGAGCTGCGCGAGGCGGTCGAGCTCATCGACGGCCGGGCGGCCGCAGAGGCCTCCGGCGGCGTGACCCTGGAGACGGTCGCGGAGATCGCCCGCACCGGGGTGCAGTTCATCTCCGTCGGCGCGCTCACGCACTCGGCGCGGGCGGTCGACCTCAGCCTCGCGATACTCGCATGACCTCCCGTCCCGGCGACGACAGGGAAGACGCCATCCTCGAGCGCCTGCTTCGCGCCGACGGATACGTCTCGGGCGAGGAGATCGCGCAGCATCTCCGGATCTCCCGCACCGCGGTCTGGAACCATGTCAGCGCCCTGAAACGGATCGGCCTGGAGATCGAATCGCAGCCGCACCTCGGCTACCGGCTCGCGGCGGAGCCCGACCTCCTGCTCCCCGCCGTACTGCGGCACGGCCTCAAGTCGGAGCTGATCGGCCGCGCGATCGTCTATTTCGAACGAACCTCCTCGAGCAACGACGAGGCGGAGCGGCTGGCCCGGGGCGGCGAGCCCGAGGGGACGGTCGTCGTCGCCGAGGAACAGACCGCGGGGAGGGGGAGGGTGGGGCGGGAGTGGCGCTCCCCGAGGCACAGGGGGATCTACCTCTCGCTGATCCTTCGCCCGGCCCTCTCCCCGGCGCGTGTTTCGTTTTTGACGCTCTGCTCGGCGACGGCGGCGCAGCGGGCGATAGAGGCCTGCGCGCCCGGGCTCCAGGCGTCGGTGAAATGGCCCAACGACGTGCTCGTCGGGGGGCGGAAGGTCTGCGGCATCCTGACCGAGCTCGGCACGGAGGCGGACCGGATCAACCACGCCGTCCTCGGCGTCGGGATGAACGTCAACCACGAGCCCGAGGACCTCGAGGGGATCCCGGCGGCGACCTCGCTCCGCATCGAGACCGGCGGGGAACTGTCGCGGCCCGCCCTCGCCCGCGCGTTCCTGGAGGAGTTCGACATCCAGTACGCGCTTCTGCGCGCCGGGCGCCACACCGAGATCATCGGCCGGTGGCTGGACGCGTCGGTCACCGTCGGGCGGCGCATGCGCGTCGTCTCCCTCGCCGGCGGGCGGTGGGAGGGGGTCGCGACCGGGCTGGACGACGACGGCCGCCTGCTTTTGCGCCTGGACAACGGCCTCACCCGCCGCGTCACCGGCGGGGACGTAACGCTGCTCTGAGCGGCGGCGGAAGGGGATCGCGCGCATGGCTGCACGAACGCCTCGATCGGAGCGGTTCCTGATCGCCGACGCGGGGAACACGACCGTCCATTTCGGGATCTGCACCGCGACGCGGCTGCTTTGCCGATTCCGCGTCCCCAGCCGGCCGACGGGGGCGCTGGCCGCCGCGAAAGGCGAACTCGCCGCGGGAATCGCGGCGCACGGCCCGCTCGCCGGGGCGCTCGTCTCCAGCGTGGTCCCGCGCCTGAACGGGACGCTCGCGCGGATCTGCCGGGATGCGGGCGTCGCCGCCGTCTTCCTGACGCACGAGACGCCCTCCGGGATACGGCTCGCCTATCCGAGGCCGTGGGAGATCGGCGCGGACCGGATCGCCAACGCCGTCGCGGCGCGGGAACTCCACGGGGCGCCGGCGATCGTGGTGGACGTCGGCACCGCCCTCACCTTCGACTGCATCTCCGCGCGGGGGGAGTACCTCGGGGGGATCATCGCGCCCGGCCCGCGTCTTTCCTGCGCGGCGCTGGCCGGGCACACCGGCCTCCTCCCGCTCGTGGAACCGGCCGCGCCGCCCGGGGTCATCGGCCGCAGCACCGTGCAGGCGATCCGGTCGGGCGTGGTGCTGGGCACGCGCCTCCTCATCCGCGGACTCGTCAAGGAGCTCCGCCGCCCGCTGGGGGGCCGGCCGGCGCTCATCTTCACCGGCGGCCAGTTCGGCCTGGTCGCGCGCGGGTGGGCGCACCACGGGCTGGTCGAGCCGTTCCTGACGCTGCACGGGCTTCGGATCATCCGCGCCCGGCTCCCCCGCGGCGACGGCCCGGGATGAAGATCGTCGTCGGCATGTCGGGAGGCGTGGACAGCGCCTGCGCCGCCCTGCTGCTCAAGGAGGCGGGGCACGAGGTCGTCGGCGTCGTTCTCGACCTGCTCCCCGACGCCCGGGCGGGCGAGGAGGGGATCGGGGCGGCCCGCGCGGCCGCGGAGCGGATCGGGATCCCCCTGGAGACGATCGACGCGCGAAAACGGTTCCAGGAACGGGTCATCGAGCGCTTCCGGGAGGCGTACGCGTCCGGCCGGACGCCGAACCCGTGCGTCGTCTGCAACGCCGAGGTGAAGTTCGCCGCGCTCATCCGCCGCGCGGACGAGATCGGCGCGGCGGCGGTCGCCACCGGCCACTACGCGCGCATCGCGCACGGCCCCGCCGGCCCTCTGCTTTTACGGGGGGTGGACCCCGCCAGGGACCAGTCCTACTTCCTGTCGCGGCTGGCCAGGCCGCTGCTGCGGCGCCTCTGCTTCCCGCTCGGCGGCCTTCTCAAAGACGAGGTGCGCCGCCTTGCCGCGAAGGGCGGGCTGGACGCCTGTGTCCGCCCGGAGAGCCGGGAGATCTGCTTCGCCGCCGGGGGCGACTACCGCCTCCTCCTGCCGGCCGGGCGCGGGGAGGGCGACATCCTCGACGCCGCGGGGAGGGTCGTCGGGCGCCACCCGGGCATCGGCCATTTCACCATCGGGCAGAGGGCGGGGCGCTACCTGCGGTCCGGGGGGCGCCGCTACGTCCTCTCGATCGACCCGGCGCGCAATGCGATCACCGTGGGGGAGGCCGCGGAACTGCTCACGCCGGGCTTCGCGGCACACCGGCTCAACTGGCTGGCGTTCGACGGTCCGCCGGGCCCGTTCCGCGCCCTCGTGAAGATCCGTTCCGCGCACGCGGGCGCGATGGGGCGGCTGCGCCCCGGGCCGGGCGGGACCGCCGAGGTTCTGTTCGACGAACCGCAGCCGGCGGTGACCCCCGGGCAGGCGGCCGTCTTCTACGACGGGGAGATCGTCCTGGGCGGCGGGTGGATAGAGAAAATGGCAACGGAGTAGACGGCGCCCCGCGGAGCTTCCACAGGACCGGAAAGAGACGAAGGGAAGATCGTTCCGCGGATCGCGGGGATAACGGCGCGCGCCGTCCGCACGACCGGCAGGCGCCGCCCGATTGACGCCGCGGCGGCCCTGTGACATACTGAACCCCATCCCATGAGAATACGATTGGCCTCCTCCGCGCCCCTCGACGCGCCGCGGCCGAGGACGCGGAAGAACGTCAACCCCTCGCGGATCATCGTCTCCACCTTCGCCCTCGCCATCCTTCTCGGGACGGCGCTGCTCTCCCTGCCCGCGGCCGCGGCCGGCGGCGCGGCGCTCTCCTGGCTCGACGCCCTGTTCCTCGCCACCTCGGCGGTCTGCGTGACCGGCATGAGCCTGTTCGACATCGGCGAAACCCTGTCCCCGTTCGGCACCTGCGTGGTGCTGGCCCTGGTGCAGATCGGCGGCCTCGGGATCATGACCCTCTCCTGTTCCTTCCTCCTGCTCCTCGGAAGGCGGCTCTGTTTCCGGGACCAGCTCGTCGTCAAGGAGAGTTTCGACCGGTGCAGGATCTCCAGCCTGCGCGGCCTGATCACGAGCATCGTCCTGACCACGCTGGCGTTCGAGTGCGCGGGGGCGCTCGTCCTCGGCGCGCATTTCAGGCGCGCCTACGACTATGCCCCGCTCCGGGCGATCTCCCACGGCGTCTTCCACAGCGTCTCGGCGTTCTGCAACGCGGGCTTCACCCTCTACCCGACCAGTCTCGAGCGGTTCAATTGCGACTGGGTGGTGCTGGCAACCTGCGGAACGCTCCTGGTCGCGGGCGGCCTCGGCTTCGTCGTGATCCACAACCTGTCCGGCTACCGTTTCTGGAGGAGGGGCCATGCCGCGCGCGGCGTCCTGAGCATGCAGACGCGGACGGTCCTCGCGACGACCGGCGCGCTCGCCGCCCTGATGGCCGCGTGCGTGCTGGGCCTGGAATGGAACTCCGCCCTCGGGGGGTTTTCCGTGCCGGGCAAGCTCCTCAACGCCCTCTTCCACGCCGTGACACCCCGCAGCGCCGGCTTCCACACCGTCTCGATGGAGGCGATGGGATCGCCGACGCTCTTCGTCACGATCATCATGATGTTCATCGGCGCGTCGCCCGGCTCCACCGGGGGAGGGATCAAGACCTGCACGCTCGCGGTGCTGATCGCCGCCTCGATCGCGATACTGCGCGGGAGGGAGGAGGTGCGCCTGATGAAACGCTCGGTGGAGCCCCGGGCCGTCTCGGAGGCGATCTGCGTGACCTTCTTCGCCGCCCTTCTCGTGATCCTGGTCTGCACCCTCCTGCTGATCACCGAGCGCGGCCTCGCCACGGACAGCCCCGAGAAGGGGCACCTGCTCTGCCTCCTCTTCGAGACGGTCTCGGCGTTCGGCATGGCCGGCCTCTCGACCGGGATCACCCCGGCGCTCACCGCGTGGGGGAGGATCCTGCTCGTCCTGACGATGTTCGCGGGGAGGGTGGGGCCGCTCACGCTCGCCCTGATCATCATGCGCCGCGAGCGCCCCCCGGTGATCCACTACCCCGAGGAGAGCATCATGATCGGCTAGTGGCAAACCGGCGCCCGCGATGGTATACTTTTCCCCGTGCGGCGGGTCTCCGCGGGGCGGGCCAGTGAAACAGTTTGCGGTCATCGGGGCGGGGCGTTTCGGGGCGAGCGTGGCGAAGACCCTCAGCGAACAGGGGTGCGACGTCATCCTCATCGACAACAACGCGGAGCGGTTGCGCGCCCTCGACGATCTGGTCACCCAGGCGATCGAGCTCGACGCGACCGACGAGAAGGCGCTCGCCGCCGCGGGGATCGCCGAGGTCGACGCCGTCGTCCTCGCGCTCGGCCGGAGGATGGAGGAGAGCATCCTCATCACGATGCTGCTGAAGGAGATGGGGATCAAGCAGGTCATCGTCAAGGCGACGAGCGAGGCGCACTACAAGATCCTCACCCGGATCGGCGCGGACCGGATCGTATTCCCGGAACGGGAGATGGGGGTCAAGGTCGCCAACAGCCTCATCAACCCGACGATCCTGGACTATATCGAGGTCGCCCCGGGCTACAACATCATCGAGACCAGGCCGCCCGAGGATATCGTCGGAAAATCGCTCGAGGAGTCCAAGGCGCGCTCGCGCTACGGCGTGGATATCATCGCCCTGAAGCGGATGAAGCCCGTCCTCGACGCCGCCGGGGACAGCCGCCTCGAGGAGGAGGTGACCATCGTTCCGCACGCGCACGAGGTCATCAACGAGAACGACACGATCATCGTGATAGGCAGGGAGGACCTGCTCGCGGAGTTCAGGCGCTGAGGGCGCCGGGGAGAGGGGAATGGCGGCGGGGAAGAACAAGGCGCAGTTCTCCGCGAAGATGAGCAGGGCATCGAAGGAGCCCGCCGCGCTGCTCGCGCTGGGGAAAAGCGCCTTCCTGTCGGAGTGCTACGCGGAGGCGGTCGAGGCGTACACCCGGTGCATCGCGCTCGACCCGCGCAACGCCGCCGCCTACTACAACCTCGGGGTCGCCTGGCAGGCGTTGGGGAAGCCCCGCGAGGCCAATCGGGCGTTCGTGAAGGCGCTCGAGATCGATCCGAAGCACAAGGCAGCGCAGCACGCCTTGAATCTCCTTGCCGCCTACTGATGCGACGGCACGCGCGCCCGCGCCGCTCACAGGGAGGGGCACCCCGTGGAAGCGGTCGTCGTCACCCCCCCACGCGCACCACAAGGAGGAGTCCCATGAAGAGGATCCTGTCGGCCGCGGCGGTCGTCCTGCTCTGCGTTGCGGGCGTTTGCCTGGCCCAGACCGCGCACAAGGAGTCGGAGATGGAGAAACGGATCGCCGGGATCTCCGCCGCGCTGGAGACGATCGCGGCCAACCAGGCGAAGCTCGACAAGATCCTCTCCAACCAGGATACGATCATCCAGATGCTGAAGATCCAGCGCTGGCGTTGAGCGTTCGGCATGCCCCCCTATCGCCGGTACGATCTGCGGCTCGACCTCGGGTTCCCGTTCAACGACGGGGTGCGGCGGATTTTGCTGGCGACCGGCGCCTGCTTCCTCCTCCAGAACCTCGTCGGGCCCCGGTTCGACCGCCTCTTCGGCCTCGTCGCCGGCGGGGCGGTCGGGCGGCTGATGCCGTGGCAGTTCGTGACCTACCTGTTCCTCCACGCCGGCGTCCTGCACCTCGTCTTCAACATGTTCGTCCTCTGGACGTTCGGGCGCGACGTCGAGGCGGCGCTGGGCACGAGACGCTTCGTCGCCTTCTACCTCCTCTGCGGGGCGGGCGCGGGCCTGTGCGCCTACGCGTTCTACCCGCCCCCCGCGGTCATCCTGGGCGCCTCCGGGGCCGTCTTCGGGGTGATGACGGCGTTCGCGATGCTCTACCCCGACCGGGTGCTCACGCTCCTCGTCTTCTTCGTGATCCCGGTCCAGATGAAGGCCCGGCAACTGGTCCTTCTCTTCGCGGGGATAGAGCTGCTCTTCGTGGTGGCGAACCCGTACGGGGGGGTCATCGCCCACTTCGCCCATCTCGGCGGGGCGCTGTGCGGCTACCTCGCGATGCGCTGGTACGGCCTGGGGGAGTGGCGCATTCTCGGGGGGCGGCGACGGGGGGGATTCCAGGCGCGCGTCAGCGGGGAGGGGGAGGAGCCGGACGTGGACGAGGTGCTGGACAAGATCGCGCGGCACGGCATCGGCGCGCTCACCGAGAAAGAGCGCGAACTGCTGCGCCGCGCCTCGCGCCGCTGAGCGGGCGCGGCGCGCCATGCGGGCGCCGAAACAAACGGACAGGCGGGGCGGGTCTCGCGGCCCCGGGGGGCGGACAGGGCGCGGGGAGGCACGCAGATGCTCGAGGGGATCCACTGGCTGGGACACGCGGGTTTCAGGATCGACGGGGAGAAGGTCGTCTACATCGACCCGTACCGGATCTCGGGGGGGCCCCCCGCCGACCTGATCCTCATCACGCACGCGCACTACGACCACTGCTCCGCGATCGCCGTCGAGCGGATCCGCGGGGACAAGACGGTCATCGTGACGAACGCCGCGTGCGCGCGCAGGTTCCGGGGCGACGTGCGCGTCGTCGCGCCGGGCCGGTCGATCTCCGTGGAGGGGGTCGGGATCGAGGCGGTGGCGGCCTACAACGTCGGCAAGCCGTTCCACCCGAAGGCGGACGGAGGGCTCGGCTTCGTCGTCTCGACCGGGGGGCGCAGGATCTACCACGCGGGCGATACCGATCTGATCCCCGAGATGGCGATGGTGCGGGCCGACGTCGCCCTTCTCCCCGTGAGCGGAATCTACCTGATGACGGCCGAGGAGGCCGCGGAGGCGGCGCGGCGGATCAGGCCCGCGGCGGCGGTCCCGATGCACTACGGGAGCATCGTCGGCTCGTCGTCGGACGCCGCGCGATTCATGGAGCTGGCGGAAGTCAGGGTCGAGATCCTCGAACGGGAGGGGAGGGGCTGAACGGTGCGCGCGAAGCTCATCTATAACCCCGCCTCCCGCGGCGCGGTCGGCCCCTGGCGCCAGCGGAGGATCGAACGGGCGCTCCTCGCCGGCGGCATCGAGACGGAGGTCTGCACCGCGGTCCGGCCGGGCGACGCCCGCCAGTACGCCGTCTCGGCCCGGGACGGTTCCTGCGGGATGGTGATCTGCGCGGGCGGGGACGGGACGATCAACGAGGTCATCAACGGCATCGCCGGATCGAACCTCCTGCTGGGGATACTCCCGATGGGGACGGGCAACGTGCTGGCCTGGGAGCTCGGCATCCCGCTCGACCCGCTCGGCGCCTGCGCGGTCGTGACCGGCGGGATGGAACGCACGATCGACCTCGGGCGCTCGTCCGGCGGGCACTACTTCTCCTGCATGACCGGGGTCGGGATCGACGCGCAGATCGTGCGCGAGGTCACGCCGGCGGCCAAGGGGCTCCTGGGCAGTCTCGCCTACCTGATCGGGGGGATCGGAACGCTCATCCACCACGGGCTGACCGAGCTCTCCATCGAGATGGACGGGAGGAAGCCGCCGGTGGTGGGCTACGCGACCGTCATCTGCAACGCGGCCCGCTACGGGGGGCGGTTCAGACTCTGCCCGGCCGCCGTCATCGACGACGGCTGGTTCGACGTCTGCATACTCCAGAAGCGCGACAGCCTCGCGCTGCTGCGCTCCGGGATCTCGGTCATCATGAACAACCACCAGCGGATGCAGGGGATATCCTTCACCCGGGCGCGCTCCGTGCTCGTCTCCTCCTCGCAGAAGGTGCTTGTCCAGTCCGACGGCGACATCATCGGCGCGACCCCGATGGGCTTCTCCATCGCCCCGCGGGCGCTCCGGGTGATGGTGCCGCGGGTCGAAGGGCGGGGGGGGGCGGCATGACGCGGGCGCCGGCCGCCTGGATCGCGATCGTCGTTCTCGCCGCCTCGGGCGCCGGGTGCGGGGTGAAGAGCCGGAAGATGGCGGTGCAGGAGGCCGAGGGGCAGGTCGCCGTCGAATGCGCCGTGCGCTTCCACCGGTTTCACACCATACGCGCCCGCGCGGACTGGCTCGCGCGCTCGGGGATGCCGCGGCAGGCGCTCGTGGCCTACGAACAGGCCCTCGGCGCGCTCGACGAGATCGGGCAGATGGACCCGGCGTGGAGCCCGGCCTCGGTCGCCGCCGCGCGGGGGCGCTGCCGCGCGGCGATGGACCGGCTGGCCGAGGAGCTCCGCCGCAGGGATTTGCGGGAGGGGGCCGCGATCGAGCGCTTCATCGCCCGTCGCGCGGCGCTCCCGCAGGCGGGCGCGCCGTTCGCCGAGCTCGGCGACTTCTACATGAACGAGCACGAGTACGACAACGCGATGGCGCAGTACCGCGAGGCGCTGCTGCGGGATCCGGCCAACGTCCCCGTCCAGATCAGCATGGCGCAGATCTACAGCCGGATGGGGGACTTCGAGCGGGCCCGCCAAATCTACGCCGCGATGATCGAGGCCAACCCCGACCTCGCCGTCGCGCACTACAACCTCGGCGGCATCTACTTCCGGATGCAGAAGCCCACCTACGCCCTCAGGGAATACACGCGCGCCCTCGAGCTCGAGCCCGACGCGCCTCACGCCCTGAACGCCCTCGGCGTGGTCTGCAAGCAGCTCAAGCGCTACGACCAGGCCGAGACCCATCTGAAGAACGCCATCCGCGTCGCCCCCGGCTACGCCCCCGCCTACTACAACCTCGGCCTCGTCTTCACCGAAAAGAACAACCCCTCGAACGCGCTCTCCTACTTCCAGCGGGCGATCGAGCTGTTCGGGCCCGAGAGCCCGCGGGGAAGGGAGATCGCCGAGCTCATCCGGACGCGCCGGCGCGCCCCGTGACCGGGGGGATGCCGCGGCGCGCCGGATCCGCCCGCGAGGCGCGGTTCCTCTCCGGAGGGGAAACCGCTTGACCGGCGTTCGCCGCGCGGGGATAATGTGTTCGCGTACGGCGCTTCGCCGGGCGCCTTCCATGCGCCGTCTGACAGGGGGACGACCCGTATGGCACAAGAACTCGTGATGATCCTCGCCGGCGGCAAGGGCGAGCGACTGTACCCGCTCACGCGGGACCGGGCGAAGCCCGCCGTGCCGTTCGGCGGGAGCTACCGCATCATCGACTTCGCCCTCAGCAACTTCATCAACTCCGGCTTCTACCATATCAAGGTCCTCACCCAGTTCAAGTCGGACTCCCTGAACCGGCACCTGGCGAGGGGGTTCCGCCTCTCTCCGGAGCTGGGCCACTACATCGACCCGGTCCCCGCGCAGATGCGCACCGGGGAGAGCTGGTACAAGGGGACCGCCGACGCCATCTACCAGAACCTGAACCTGATCCTGGACGAGGATCCGACGTACGTCTTGATCTTCGGCGCGGACCATATCTATCGGATGGACGTGCGGCAGATGCTGCAGTACCACCGCCAAAAACAGGCCGGCCTCACGGTCGCGGCGATCCCGCGCCCGGTGGAGGAGGCGCGCTCCTTCGGCGTCCTCCAGGTGGACCGAAACGGCAGGGTCATCGAGTTCCAGGAGAAGGTGCCCGACCCGAAGGAGATGCCGGACCGTCCGGGCTGGTGCCTCTGCTCGATGGGGAACTACATATTCAACCGCGATCTCCTCATCCCAACCCTCAAGCGCGACGCCGCGCTCTCCTCCGGCCACGACTTCGGCAAGGATATCATCCCCGCGCTCTTCAAGACGCACCCGGTCTACGCCTACGACTTCAGCACCAACGTCATACCCGGCTGCGAAGAGAGGAAGGGTGGCTACTGGCGCGACGTCGGGACGATCGAGGCCTACTTCGAGGCGAACATGGACCTCATCTCCGTCTGGCCCCAGCTCGACCTGTACAACGCCGACTGGCCGATCCACACCTGCTATGACCTGTACCCGCCCGCGAAGTTCGTCTTCGCGAACACGGCGGAGAAACGCGTGGGGTGCGCGACCGACTCCCTCGTCTCCGAGGGGTGCATCGTCAGCGGCGGCGCCGTGAACCGGAGCATCCTCGGCCCGGGGGTGCGGATCAACAGCTACAGCGAGGTGTCCGAGTCCATCCTGATGAAGGGGGTCATGATCGGGCGCCACGCGCGGGTGCGGCGGGCGATCATCGACAGCGGGATCGAGGTCGCCCCCCACGAAACGATCGGGTTCGACCCCGACGCGGACCGGAAGCGGTTCTTCGTGTCGCCGTCCGGCATCGTGGTCATCCCGAAGCCGCTGCACAGCGAGATCGGCGACTGACGGTTCCCCGGCTTCGCCGGGGAGCGCGAGGAGGCATCCGTGACGGAGGAGGGGAAGCTGAAGATACTGATGGCGTCCTCGGAGGCGGTGCCGTACGCCAAGACGGGAGGGCTCGCGGACGTCGCCGGCGCCCTGCCCAGGGCGCTGCGGGCGCGGGGGCACGACGTGCGGCTGGTGCTTCCGTACTACGGCTGCATCAGGAAGGCGAACCTGCCGGCCTGCGACACGGGGATCTCCGTGCCGGTGACGATCTCCGGCCGCACCGAGACGGCGCGGATCTGGGAAAGCGCCATGGACGACGGGACGCCCGTCTCGCTCATCCGGAAGGACGGCTACTACGACCGCGACGAGCTCTACGGCACCGCCGAGGGCGACTACCACGACAACGCGGAGCGCTTCTGCTTCTTTTCGCGGGCGGTCGTCGCCCTCGCCAAACGGATGGGGATCGCGCCGGATATCGTCCACTGTCACGACTGGCAGACCGGCCTGGTGTGCGCCCTCCTGAAGGTCGTCGAGAGGGCGCACCCCGTCTTCGCGGGGACGGGGGCGGTGTTCACCATCCACAACCTCGCCTACCAGGGCCTCTTCTGGCACTACGACATGCACCTCACGGGGCTCCCGTGGAACGTCTTCACCGCCGAGGGGATCGAGTTCTACGGGAAGATCAACCTCCTCAAGGCGGGGATCGTCTACGCCGACGCGATCACGACGGTGAGCCGGCGCTACAGCGAGGAGATCCAGGGGGCCGAACTCGGCTGCGGGCTCGAGGGGCTCCTCGCGCGCCGGCGCGGCGACCTCCACGGGATCCTCAACGGCGCCGACTACCGCCAGTGGGACCCCGCCTCCGACCCGCATCTCGCCGCCCGCTACACCCCCGACGCCCTCGAGGGGAAGGCGCGGTGCAAGGAGGACCTCCTCCGCCTCTTCGGCTTGAACCTGCCCCCCGGCACCCCGCTGGCCGGGATGGTGGGGCGGATGGCCGACCAGAAGGGGTACGACCTCCTGGCGGCCGCCCTGCCCGGCCTCCTCGACGCCGGCCTCGCCCTGGTGATCCTCGGCAAGGGCGAGGAGAGGTACCACCGGCTCCTCAGGCACCTCGCGAAAGGCTCTTCGGGCCGGCTCGGGGTCAAGATCGCCTTCGACAACGCCCTGGCGCACAAGATCGAGGCGGGGGCGGACTACTACCTGATGCCGTCGCGCTACGAGCCGTGCGGCCTGAACCAGATCTACAGTCTCCGCTACGGCACGGTGCCGATCGTCCGCGCCGTCGGGGGGCTCGACGACACCGTCTCCGCCTACGCCCCCGCGACCGGGGAGGGGAACGGATTCAAGTTCGTCCCGTACACCGCCGGGGCGTTTCTCGGCGCCGTGCGCGAGGCGCTGAAGATTTTCGAGCGCGAACCGCACTGGACGCGGATACGGCGGAACGCGATGGCCTGCGACTTCTCCTGGGACCGATCCGCGCGGGAGTACGAGCGGGTCTACCGCGAGGCGATCCTGCGGGCCCGCGGGGGGGGGCGGGGGAGGGGAGGGGACCGTGCCTGAGCTGCGGAAGGATCCGGTGCTCGGGCGGTGGGTGATCATCTCCACCGACCGGGCGCGCCGGCCGCGGGAGATCAAGGATGGCGCCCCCGCATCCGGCGCGAAAGGGTGCCCGTTCTGCGCGGGGCGCGAGCGGCTCACCCCGCCGGAGACACTCGCCTTCCGACCGCCGGGCGGCCGCGCGAACGGGCCCGGCTGGGAGGTGCGCGTCGTCCCCAACAAGTTCCCCGCCCTGCGCGTGGAGGGGGAGCTCGAGAAGCAGGGGTGCGGCATCTACGACCGGATGAACGGGATCGGCGCCCACGAGGTGATCATCGAGACGCCCGAGCACTCCCGGCGTATGGAGGAGCAGTCCCGCGACTCCGTCGCGAAGGTCTTCGAGGCGTGCAAGCTCCGCATCGCGGACCTCAGCCGGGATATGCGGTTCAAGTATATCCTCGTCTTCAGGAACGAGGGGGTGGATGCCGGCTCCTCGCTCTCGCACCCGCACTCCCAGCTCATCGCCACCTCGGTGACCCCCAAGCGCGTCAAGGAGGAACTGAACGGGGCGCGCGCCTACTTCGACTACAAGGACCGCTGCATCTTCTGCGACATCATCCGGCAGGAGCTCTCGGACCGCGTGCGGATCGTCTACGAGAACGCGCATTTCGTTTCGTTCTGCCCGTTCGCCTCGCGCTTCCCGTTCGAGATCTGGCTCCTCCCGAAGCGGCACCAGGCCGACTACGCGACGATCGCCGCGGACGAGCTCGGCTCCCTCGCGGACGCGATGCTCGTCACGCTGGGCAAGCTCGCCGGGGCGCTGAACCGGCCGCAGTACAACTACGTCCTTCACACCTCCCCCGTGCGCTGGCCGCGCAAGGACTACTGGAAGACGATCGAGTTCGACTACCACTGGCATATCGAGATCATGCCGCGCCTGACGCAGATCGCGGGGTTCGAGTGGGGGACGGGTTTCTACATCAACCCCACCCCCCCCGAGGACGCGGCGGGCTGTCTGCGGGAAGTCGACCATTGACCTCCCCCCCGCGTCTCGATCGAAGGGACCCCTCGGACCCGTGAAACGGATCTCGCTCGCGTTCTTCTGGCACATGCACCAGCCGTACTACCACGACCCGTCCACGGGCCGGAGCGCGATGCCCTGGGTCAGGATGCACGCCATGCGCGGCTACCTCGACCAGATCGCGATCCTCGACCGGCACCCGTCCATCCGCCAGACGTTCAACTACGTCCCGTCCCTGCTCAAGCAGATCGAGCAGTACGCCCGCGGCGAGGTGACCGACGTCTACCTCGAGCACGCCGCGAAGCCGGCCGTCGACCTGACCGCGGAGGAGCGGGAGTTCATCCTCTGGAACTTCTTCATGGCGACCTGGGAGACGATGGTCACGCCGTACCCCCGCTACCGGGAGCTCCTCCGGATGCGCGGGACCGCGGCGACGGAGACGACGATCCCGGCGGCCGCCCGCCGTTTCGACGCGCGGGACTTCCGGGACCTCCAGGTCTGGTTCGACCTCGCCTGGTTCGGCCACCAGGCGTGCGCCCGCTTCCCCGAGCTGAAGGAGATGCGGCGACGGGGCGGAAGCTTCACCGAGGCCGACAAGGCCCGCATCCGGGAGATCCAGACCGAGATACTGAACCTCATCATCCCGCTGCACCGCGCCGCCGAGGCGCGCGGCCAGATCGAGCTCACCAGCAGCCCGTTCTACCACCCGATCCTCCCGCTCCTCTGCGACACCGACATCGCGCGGCGGGCGATGCCGGACGTCCCGCTGCCGGCGCGCTACCGCTGGCCGGAGGACGCCGAGGCGCAGCTCGGCTCCGCCGCGGCCTACCACGAGCGTCTTTTCAAGCGCAAACCCGCGGGGCTCTGGCCGCCCGAGGGGTCGGTCTGCCCCGAGATCGTCCCGCTCGTCGCGCGGCAGGGGTTCCGCTGGATGGCGTCCGACGAGGAGGTGCTCTTCAGGTCGATCCGCAGCAGGGACCGGTTCACGGTGCTCTACCGCCCCTACCGGGTCGAGCACGAGGGCGCCTCCCTGGAGATGGTCTTCCGGGACCGGCGCCTCTCCGATCTGATCGGCTTCAGCTACGCGCACAACGACCCCCGCGCCGCCGCGGCGGATTTCCTCCTCAAGCTCTCGGAGATCGCGCGGATGGTCCCCGGCGACGACGCCCTCGTCAGCGTCATCCTCGACGGGGAGAACCCGTGGCAGAACTACCCGGACGGCGGCGAGGGGTTCTTGCGGCACCTCTACGAGGGGATTGAGAAGAGCGGCTTCGTGGAGAGCGTGCGGATCGGCGACTACCTCGCGTCCCACCCGGCCTCCGAGAAGATCACGCGCCTGCACAGCGGCTCGTGGATCGACAGCAACTTCGGGGTGTGGATAGGGGAGGAGGAGGACAACGACGCCTGGGATTTGCTGGGGAAGGCGCGCGCGGCCTTGCGCCGGCGGGAGGCGTCGGGGAAGGCGCGGGACCTCGCCGCGGCGCGCGAGGAGATCTACGCCGCCGAGGGGAGCGACTGGTTCTGGTGGTACGGGGACCGCTTCACCAGCGACAACGACGCCCTCTTCGATCAGCTCTTCAGGACGCACCTCCGGAACGCCTACGCCCTTCTCGGCGAGGAGCCGCCTGAAGCCCTCGACGCGCCGATCGTCACCCTCGGCAGGGTCACCGTGGCCCAGGAGCCGCGGGCCTTCCTCACCCCGGTCATCGACGGGCGGGAGACCTCCTACTACGAGTGGCTGGACGCGGGGCAGTACCGGCCGGACCGCGCCGGCGGCGCGATGCACCGCTCCGAGGCGTTCATCAAGGCGATCCGGTACGGCTTCGACGAACAGCGCTTCCTCCTCCGGATCGACCCGCTGGAGAAGGAGGGGATCGCGGGCAACGGGGAGTACCGGGTGCATATCCATTTCGTCTCCCCGCGCGAGGTGCGCCTCTCCTTCTCCCTGAGCAACGGGGGGCGGCAGCGGTGCGAGCTCAGCCGCCGCGAGACGCCGCAGCGGTTCGGCAGGAAGACCGCCCGCGGCGAGATCGCCATGGACAGGGTCGTCGAGCTCGCCGTGCCGTTCAAGGATTTGGGCTTCGAGAAGCGCGAAGAGGTGCACTTCTACGTGCAGGTGAAATCGGGGACGCTGGAGGTGGAGCGGCACCCGCGGGGCGGCTATATCGCATTCACGGTCCCCGACGAGGAGTTCGAGATCGCGCGGTGGACGGCGCTGTAGCGCGGCGCCGGCGCGGAGGAGACGGGGCGCGGCACGGCGTGTGCGGAGGGGCCGGCCGGTCTCGCCGCGAGCGGCCGCGGGAAGCATGCGGGGAGTCCCTCCGCCCCAACGTCCAACGGCGAAACGCACGGAGATTATGAACGAGATCCATTTTCTGCTGGCGGTGCACAACCACCAGCCCGCCGGCAACTTCGAGCACGTCTTCTCCGACGGCTGGCGCACCTGCTACGGGCCGTTTTTGGAGATGCTGAAGCGCCACCCCGCCATCCGCTGCACCCTGCACTACACCGGGGCGCTTTTCGAGTGGATCGAGGCCAACCGCCCCGAGGATTTCGCCGTTCTCCGGGAGCTCGCCGCGAGGGGGCAGGTCGAGCTCCTCGGCGGCGGATTCTATGAGCCGATCCTCCCGGCGATCCCGCGCGACGACGCGGAGGGGCAGCTCCGGCTCATGTCGGACTACCTTCGGGAACGGTTCGGCGCCGCGCCGCGCGGGATGTGGCTCGCGGAGCGGGTCTGGGAGCCGCACCTCGCGAGCCTCCTCCGCGACGCGGGCCTCGACTACACCCTCCTCGACGACACGCACTTCGTCTACGCCGGGCTTGATCGCGAGGGGCTGCGCGGCTACTACCTCACGGAGGACCAGGGCCGCACCCTCGCCGTCTTCCCGATCGACAAGGGGCTCCGGTATCTGATCCCGTTCAACGAGCCGTCGGCCGCCATCGACTACCTCCGCCAGCTCGCGGAACGCTCGCCCGGCAGCGCCGTCACGCTGGGCGACGACGGGGAGAAGTTCGGGATGTGGCCGGGCACCTACAAGTGGGTCTACGAGGAGCGGTATCTCGAGCGCCTCTTCGCCCTCCTCGAGGAGAACGCCGGCTGGATCAAGATGCGCACGATGGGGGAGTACCGCGAGCAATTCCCCCCCTCCGGGAGGATCTACCTCCCGACCGCATCCTATGACGAGATGATGGAGTGGGCGCTCCCCGCCGCGGTGCAGGCCGACTTCGAGAAACTCCTCGGCGAGCTCAAGAAGTCCAAGAAACAGGACCGGCTCTCGCGCTATCTCCGGGGCGGATTCTGGCGCAACTTCCTCGTGAAATACCCCGAGAGCGCGCTCCAGAGGGCCAAGACGATCCAGGTGAGCGCCCTCGTCCGGCGCGCCATCCCGGAAGATCTCGAGGCGAAGAAGTCGCTCTGGCGCAGCCAGTGCAACTGCGCCTACTGGCACGGCCTCTTCGGCGGGGTCTACCTGAACTACCTCCGGCACGCCAACTACGCCAACGCGCTCCGCGCCGAGGTCGCCGCGGACAAGGCCGCCCACGGGAAGAGGGGATGGGCGGAGGCGGAACTGGTCGACTGCGACGCGGACGGGAGCGACGAGCTGCTCCTGCGCAGCGCGCCGGTCAACGCGTTCCTGTCGCCGGGATACGGCGGCTCGCTCTTCGAGCTCGACTACAAGGAGAAGTGCTTCAACCTGTCGAACACGATGAGCCGCAGGCCCGAGGCGTACCACGCCGCGATGCTCTCCCGGGCGGCGAAGAAGGGGAAGGCGGCCGACGCCCCCGCCTCCATCCACGACCTCGCCAAGACCGCCCCCCGCGGCGTCCGGGACGCGCTGCACTACGACTGGTACCTGCGGCGCTCGTTCCTCGACCATTTCCTTGGGCCCGGCGCGACCCTGGACTCGTTCAGGCGATGCGAATATCCCGAACAGGGCGGTTTCGTCGACCGGCCGTACGAGATCGCCGGGGTGGAGCGGGGGGAGGGGAGGGTGGCGGCGACGCTCAAACGCTGCGGGGCGTTTCACGCCCCCGCTGGGCGCAGGCAAATCGAGGTGGCGAAGACCTACGCGCTGGACGGGAACGGCCTTCTCTCCGTCGCCTACCGCGTCGCGAACCCGGGCGGGGATCCGCTCGATCTGTGGATGGGCATCGAGTTCAACCTGACGCTCCTCTCGGGAAAGTCCCCCGCCAGGCTCATCGCGTTCGACGGGGCCGCGCCCGCGACGGTGCCGGCGGGGAGCAAAGGGCACGCGCAGGGGGTTTCGCGGTTCGAGCTCGTCAATCGGGAGGACGGATTCGCCGTGTGCGTCTCGTGGGACGCGACGGCGGGTTTCTGGTACTTCCCCGTGGAGACCGTCTCCCAATCCGAGAAGGGGATCGACCTGAACTACCAGGGGTCGTCCCTGATGCCGCACTTCAGGTTCGATCTTCCGCCGGGCGGCGCGAAAAAGCTCTTGTTCAGGGTTGCGATACGTCCCCTCTGATTTCGCCGCGACCGTTCAGTCCCCCGGCCCGGGTTCGACCCCTTTTCCCGGACCGTGGAACGCGTTCGACGCCCCCCCCCCTGATTCCCTCTTCACGCCATTCAAAGGGGTGTCGGCGGCCCTCGCGGGCTCGAGTGCGGGGGGCGAAAACCTCGCGCGTTGTCAGGAATTGCGCCGGTCGCTTCCAGACGGGTTTTTGCGGAGGGGAATCGATTCGGGGGAGACGCGTCTTCCCGGACCCGCCGCCGCGGGCCGGAAACCGTGCAATGCCGGCGGGGGAGGGGAGAACGGAGATATCCTGTTCCATCGTTTCGAAAGAAACCGGATTCCCCGCCCTTCCCTTCCCGCGCCGTTCCGGTTGTGCTACTTACGCAACCTTTCGCTGATCTGGTCTATCTTCTTGTGGATGTTCCTCAACTTGATTTCGAGGCACCAGAAGATGATGAGCAGGAATACGACGGTGAAGATGTTAAAATCGACGGAGTACCACTCTTGCATGCGCACACCTCCTGTTGTTGGGTCTCTTCTGCCAATCGTGGAGGTTCATGCTATCACCTCTCAAGCGAAGTGACAACAGAAGAGATCGCGCCGCATCGCGTATCGTGCCGCTATTTCGACCTGAAGGCCCGGACAAGGCCCCTATCCCGCACAAACGTTTTTCGCTTATTTTGTTTGCTGGAATTGTTCGCGAGAATGGGGCCGTTGCGTCTCGCGTTCATGGAGTGGGGGAGAATCGCCGAGATCCTTGAAGCATACTCCCGATGCGAATGCGATTCCGCCGACATCCCCTTCCCTGACCGAGACGGTGGAACTGGACCCCTCTCCGAAGCGCACAGTTGCCCCCAGACGCGCGATCATCCCTTCTCCGTACCCTTTTTGCTCGTTGCATGTTGTGCGCCCGCCTAGAGCGTTAAATCGGTTGAGCGCCTGCCGCGGCATACGAAGAGCACCGCGTGCAGCCATCGCCGAGGCGTCCGCCCGTCAATACAAGCACAGTAATCCACACGGTTATCCACAAGTTGTTCTATTTGGGGCGTAACTATATGTGCCGCAGTATGTTATTTCATTATTCCCCTATCCCCTTACGTTACATAAGATATATTATGGGAAGGAGTGTCCGATTTGAATATAGGCTTCGTATGCTGCAGTATCCGGTGGATTCAAGCTCTATCAGGATTTGCGGGCATCAAGCCAGGATTCTATGAGACGCGCCTTTGCGGGCTTCGGGACGGCCTTCCTGTTCAGCCATCGGTACACCGTGTCGGGCGACACGTGCGCATATTCCGCAAGGGCTCTGATATTGGCGTCGAACCTCCTGTGTATCTTCCAGAATGCGATGAGCCGTTCCGCGGCCTCGCCAGCAGATTGATCGTGTATCCCCGCCATACCATTCAACTCCCTTCAACTCCCTATGGACGACCGCTCATCTGTGCCTTGTCTTGCGGCGTGTCGATCGCCCACGCCGGCGCCCCCGTCCCTCCCGCCAGCCGCGTTATGAGCTGGTTGGCTTGATTATACTCGTACCGCTGTGATGCTGCTCTCGCTCTCGTTCCCTGCCCTGTCCCGCGCCGTCGCCGTCAGCACGTTCTCTCCCGGCTTCCCCTTGTACTTCTTCAGCCGCACCGGGTTCAGGTGCATAAGCAGCATCGGAGTCAGACCTCGACTATTGACTAAGTTGCTTCTGGAGCTTCTCTATCTGCCTCGACAGGCTCCTGTCTTTCGCCAGCCGCTCCCTCATGCGCTCGTGCGTGTGCGCCACCGCGTCTCCGCCGATACCCCCCAGCTCGGCCCCGATCCCCTGAAGCGCCTTACCGCTCATGTTCAGCCGATAACTCAACTCTATCACCACCCGCCGCGCCTTACGGTGCGGTGAACGCACCAGGAGCAGCTCCGTAGGATTTACTCCATACTCCTCTCCCACCACCCGTGCGATTTCCCGCACGGGAACAACCGCCATCAGGGATTTCGCCTGCGGCTGCTCTCTCCTCTGCCACTTCCGCCCGTCGATGAACGTCTTCCTCACCCACTCCGTGAACTGCTGCGTCCCCAACACTGCACCCGCTTTTGCTTCCCCAAGCGGAGCCGTTACCCCTTTTTGCAATCCCGACAGCACGAACTCCCCGTATCGCCTCCTCCCCTCCTTCGTGCCCCCACCCATATACCCCAGCACGTCCCCATACGTCACGAACTCATCCCGCTTCCCCAACCCCATGTACCCTCGCAGGCTGCTCCACCGGTACTCCTTGAGCAGCTTCGCCTTCTCCTCGATCGGCTTCCCCTTGTACTTCTTCAGCCGCACCGGGTTCAGGTGCACATACCGGCTCAACTCCTTTAGGTACTCCTCCGCCTCAACCACCACCGCCTTGAACCGCCCCTGGTACAGATGCCCCGCACGGTGGTGCCGCAGATTGTAGTACGCCGTGTAGGCCGTGTTGAACCGCTGCATGAACCGGCTAAGGTTCGCTTCCTGCGTCCGCAACAAAAAGTGGAAGTGATTGCTCATCAGCACATAGCAATGCACCTCCACCTTGTACTGCTCGATGCTCTCTTTGAGCGCTTCCAGGAACCGCATCCGGTCCTTATCGTCCCTGAATATCTCCCCCCGCTCGTTCCCGCGGCTCGTGATGTGGTACCACGCACCCGGATATTCGATCCTCAATGGCCTGGCCATATCCCCATCATACCACCCCCGCCACTTCAGTCAATAGTCGAGGTCTGATTATATGATAGGCAGCTACCTCCCTGACGCGTTAGCATCGCACTGAGATCGCCCGGTAAGTGGTCTCAGAAAGGAGGTAGCTGGTATGTACTCGATCGGCATCGATCTCCACAAGGAGACGG
>Ga0209613_1000079_pt1 | contig 134178 bp, 98 predicted proteins | sample BioC13SIPDNA_2_FD_185747 | JGI IMG/M metagenome (GOLD analysis project Ga0209613, IMG submission 185747) | Anaerobic biogas reactor microbial communites from Washington, USA - Biogas_R2_A C13 SIP DNA (SPAdes) (version 2) | ecosystem: Engineered > Bioreactor > Anaerobic > Unclassified | place...
ACGGCTCCACGCTGGCAAGCAGCGTGGTGGCCGAAAAACGCGTGGGCTGGGCCGACGGCTGGTGCTGAACACGGCTCCACGCTGGCAAGCAGCGTGGTGGCCGAAATCCGGGAAGTTATTTCGGCCACCGTTGCTGGGATGATCGGCAATAGACACTGGGCAGTTATTTCTCGAACGATGCTAAACTTCTCCAGCTTGCCGAGTATGCACATTTGCAGTCCTCGATGTTTCCTAAACTGCGCATTCGGCAAGCTGGAAGCTTACCCCACGCCTTGTTCAGCGGCGACGCGGGGTCGGTGGGGAGCCGGACTACTTGACGGCTTTGGTCGCCTTGATCCAGCCGCCCAACAGTTTGCCGATTTCGTTCACCTCGCGGGTGGCGTAGCCGTAGCTGTCCACGCCGATGCAACGCAGGTCCTTGGCCAGCCGGAACTGGAACCGCAACAACTCCAGCTGGATGTTGATGTCGTTCAGCAGCGGCAGCCGATCGCGAGTATAGCGGGCCCGGATCAAGGCTTCCAGGACCTCGTACAGCTGCGTCTCCAAACGGTCGCCCAGCGTGGGACGGCGGGAACGCGGAAAGTTCCCGATCCGGTCGCAACTCCACGTCACCAGCTTGTAGCAGCGGTCCACAATCAACATGTCGGTCGGCGCTTTGGCCATGGTCAGGTCCTAAAAAAGTTTTCGCGCGCCGCTTCGCGGCGGGAGTAAAGAGGAAAAGAAGTAAAGAGGATAAGAGGTAAAGCAGTAAAGCAGCTAAGACACTACGGTGCGAGTCCTGACGCGCAAACACACAACACACGACAACCACCATCGTCGAGCCGGATCCCGGGGTAGAACCAGTCGCGGATGGCCGCGCGACAGCCGCGGGAATTGAGGACCAGCAGCCGCCACGCAACACACGAACTCCCGGCTGGTTCTTCGGATCGTAGAAACCCACGCACCAGTCGAACACATTCCCCGCCATGTCCTCCAGCCCAAACGCGGCGGACTTGGACCGCGGAAAGATGCCGACGGCGGACGTGCGTTTTAGTCCCGCTTCAGCGCTGTTGCAGATCCCGTCCTCCCATCGGTCTCCCCACGGATACTTGTAGCCCTTTGGCCCGCGCGCGGCGGCTTCCCACTCGCGTTCCGTCGGCAGACGCCCGCCAGCCCACTTGGCCAGCGCTTCGGCCTCCCAAAACGAAATGCCGACGACCGGCTGGTTCGGCGCGTTGAAGCGAGGATCGCGCCAGTATTTCGGTTCGCTGACCTGAGCTCGCTGCAGCCATCGCCAGCCCTCCTCCGACCAGAATTGCCGCTCGCCGTAGCCGCCCGACTCGATGAATTTGGCAAATTGCGAGTTGGTGACCGGATAGCGGCTGATCAGGAACGGCCGCTCGATCTTGAACGGCTCCTTCTTGTCCCCGTAGCAGTACGTGCCCGCGGGGACGAGGACATAGCCGGGATGGCGCTCAGGAACGTCCCCGATCCGCAAATCGGCCTCGATCCGCGGGTCGCCCAGGCGGCCCCAGGTGGCGGCCAGCGCGTGCCGCTGTTCCACCGGCGCCTCGCGCTGGATGGCGGTTTTCACCAGCGACTCGTACGCCGCGCGGAGGTCGTCCGGCAGGGTCGCGCGGCGGCCGAGGAGCAGGAGGATGTCCAGGCAATCGGACAGGACGATGGCCAGGTTCCAGTCGGGCGACGCCGGCGCGGCGATCTGCGGGGCCAGCTTCTGCATGAGCTCGACGCCCGCCTGGACGTTGAACTTGGTGATCCAGCAGCCGAACAGGAACGAGAGCGTGTTCCGCCAGCCGGCGGCCGGGCCGCGGCGCAGGAAGACCTGCTGCAGGGCGTCTTCGTTGCGCCCGAGCAGCACGAACAGCTGTTCGGCGGCCAGGAACTCCTGGAACGACAAATGATAGAACGCGGCCCGCTTGTCGTCCCGCGAGACCAGCAGGCCGGTTTGCGTCAGCAGGTCCTCGCGCACCTCGACCATGCTGCTCCAGCCCTGCTCCGTGGCGCCGTCCTGCTGGCGGTAGGCTTTCAAGGTCTCGTCGATCTCGGCATCCGACGCGACCGGCTCGGGGCTGGCCCGTGGGCCCTCTGGCCCGCCGCCGGTGTGCATCCCCAACGCGACGGCGCCCAGCCGCCCGCGGATCACGCTCACCCGCTCCCGCACCGGCGGGTACCGCTTGTGCAACACCGTGTCCACGATCCGGTCGTACAACTCGTACCTGTCCTGCGGCAGCCGCTTGCCTTCGTCGTAGATGATGCACATGGACGAGAGGAGCAGAGGATTGGCCGCCAATTCGCCCAGCCCCGGCTGAGCGCGCACGTGCTGGACCATCTCGTCGGCCGTCTTCAAACCTTGCGCATGGTCTTCGCTCAGCCGGTAGAACCAGCGGCGGACCAGCAACTGTTGCAACTCGGCGTCCAGCGCGTCGATCGGCGCGTGCGGCAATCCGAGCGCCCGCCGCTGGTCCTCGTTCAAGCCGTAAGGCCGGCTGGTGACCAGCACGCGGTTGCCCGCGGCATCCCAGCGGGCGACGGCCGCCGCCAGCGCGTTCAACAGCATTTCGCGAGGATACCATTGTTCGCGTTCCTGGCCGACCAGCGGCGGGACTTCATCGACGCCGTCCAGGATCAGCAGCGCCGAGCCCCGTTCCAGATGCGCGGCGACGCACGACCACGACAGGCCGCCCCAGTCGCCTTGCGCCAGGTGCGCGGCCAGCGCGTCTTCCAATTGCTCGACGGTCATGGTCCGCGCGCCGGCCGAGTGCGGCAGGCGGGGCCAGAAGTCGCGCAGGCGGATCAGCACCGGCAAGCGGTCGCGGAACGCGGCCGGGAACGTCTCGCGATAAGCATCCGGCGCGGCCACGTCCGCTGGCGGCAGCGTTTGCTGGCAGACCAGCCACACCGTCCAGCGGCAAAAGGTCGACTTGCCCGTCCCCGGATCGCCGGACACGTACAGCGACCGCTGGCCGAGCAGATCCAGCAGCATCTGCGGCCGGGATTCGTCGCCTTCCGCACGCTGCGTTGCCCGTCGTAGGCCGGAACCAGTCTTCGCAGTTCCGGCAATGGCCTCAATGCCTTCCGCGAATCCTTGCGTCGTCAGCGGCGTGTACACATGGTTCAGCCGCACGCCCTGCCCGTGCTTCAGCCGCAGTCCGAGCAGCTCCAATTCGCCGCAGCGGTTTTGCAGCCAGGAAATGTAGCCCGCGGGGAGGATCGGCGCGGCCGGGGCGGTTGGTCGCCGAGCCGCGTCCGCCGGCGGCGCGTGGCCGAACCGCTGGACGAGTTCCCGCAGGTGCCGAGTGGCCAGATACAGGAAACTGTTTTCACCGTCGCTCACACTCTCGTATTGACAGACGATCCCGCGCCGCTCGATCTTCTCCCGGAACCTGACGACCTTGGCGTACTGCGAGACGGCTTTGGAAGTCTGGGGCAGGGGAGGGGACTTGTGGAAATAGAACATGATCCACGGACGTTCCCGTTCGGCCCACTGGCGCATTGCGTCCTGAAATTCCTTCTCCGTACCCGAACCATAGCCTTCGGTCGGCGTTCCGAACCGTGCGGCCATGATGCCCAGGTAGATGTCGTACGGCGGCGTCGCCTGGTCGACCACCGCTTGCGGCGGCGGGCCGACGTGGGGGGCCACGTCCCGCTCCCAGCGGAACGAACGCAGGACGACTCCGCAGCGCTCGCCTTCGCTGCGGTTCACCTCGTCGATGGCCGTGTCCAGGATGTCGCGTTCCGCCCGGACGTCGCCGGGCGAGGAAACGAAAATTCGCACGACTTGCATGAGGCACCTCCTGGGCATCATGTTAGCCGCTTTCGGCAGCACCATCGACACGGCTTGGGGTCAGGCTTACAGAATTCAATTTTGGCCGATGGGAGGTCTGACCATGTGGAACGACATGACTCGGCCAAAATTGAATTCTGTAAGCCTGACCCCACATCGTGCAAACGCCCCCGTTGGACGATTCGTGGGGGCGTGGGTATATTGTCCCGCCGTGATGCGCACCTTTCGACTGACCCTGTCGTACGACGGCGCGGCCTACGCGGGCTGGCAGGTGCAGGCCAACGCGCGGACGATCCAGGCGGAATTGGAGGCCGCTCTGCAGCAGGTGACGGGCGAGAAGATCAGGGCAGTCGCCAGCGGGCGCACGGATGCCGGCGTCCACGCCTTGGGGCAGGTCGTCAGCTTCAGCAGCGACACGCGATTGCCAACGGACGTGCTCCGCAAGGCGCTGGACGCGAATCTGCCGCGGGACATCGTGGTCCGGGATGTTTGCGAAGCGCCGGCGGGTTTCCACGCGATCCGCGATGCGCTCCGCAAGCGATATCGCTACGTCGTCCAGGATGGTCCGGTCCGGGATGTGTTCAGTCGGGCGTACGCCTGGCAGTTTCCGCAACGATTGGACGTGGAGGCGATGCAGGCCGCGGCGGCGGTGCTGGAGGGCCGCCACGATTTTGCCAGCTTCGAGGCCGCCGGCTCGCCGCGGGCCAGCAGCGTGCGGACGATTTACGAATTGAGCGTCGAGCGGCGAGCCGGCGATTTCCTGGACCGGATTGTCTTCGAGGTCGAAGCGGACGGGTTCCTCTACAAGATGGTGCGCAACCTGGTTGGCAGCCTGGTCGACGTTGGACGCGGACGCCAATCGCCGGCCTGGATTGCGGAGGTACTGGCCGCGCGGAACCGCAAACTCGCCGGTATGACCGCGCCGCCGCAGGGTTTGTTTTTGGTGACCGTGGAGTATGGGTGGTAGCTGGGATTTGGGATTTTGGATTTGAGATCAAGGCCGAAGACTCACGATCTGAAATCCAAAATCTAAAATCCAAGATCTCCAACAAGGTGATCGTTGTCTATGCGGATCGCACATGTCATAACTCGGATGATCGTCGGTGGAGCGCAGGAGAACACCTTGCTGTGTTGTCAGGATTTGATCCGCTTGTTCGGCGACGACGTGTTGCTGGTCACGGGGCCGTCGTTGGGGCCGGAGGGCGAGCTGCTGACGCAGGGCAGGGGAGGGGAGGTCCCGTTGGCGCTGGTCCCGTCGTTGCAGCGGGCGATTCATCCGTGGCGGGACTGGCAGGCGTACCGGGCGGTCAAGCGGGTTCTGCGCGGCTTTCAGCCGGACGTGGTGCACACGCACAGCGCCAAGGGCGGCGTGCTGGGGCGACTGGCGGCGCACGCGCTGCGGGTTCCGGCCATCGTCCACACGGTTCACGGGGCTCCGTTCCATCCGTATCAGAGCGCGGCGGCCCGCAACCTGTTCCGCTGGTGTGAGGCGTACGCTGCCCGGCGGTGCCATGCACTGGTGAGCGTCGCCGACGCGATGACCGACCTGTTGGTCGACGCCGGCGTCGCGCCGCGGGCCAAGTTCACGACGGTGTACAGCGGCATGGATGTCGAACCGTTCCTGGCGGCCGACGAGCACCGCCAGCGAGTGCGGGCCGAACTGGGCTACACGGACCAGCACGTCGTGATTGGCAAGATCGCCCGGCTGTTTCACCTCAAGGGGCACGAGTATCTGATCCCGGCGGCGGCGCTGGTCGTACGGGCCTGTCCCCAGGCGCGGTTCCTGCTGGTGGGCGACGGAATCCTGAGGGGCGAATTGGAGAGCCAACTGCAGCGGGCCGGGCTGGCGGACTATTTCCAGTTCACCGGTCTCGTGCCGCCCGCCCGGATTCCGCCCTTATTGGGGGCTATGGACGTTTTGGTCCATGTCAGCCTGCGGGAGGGGCTTGCACGGGCTCTGCCCCAGGCCCTGATCGCCGGCAAACCGGTGGTCAGCTACGACGTGGACGGGGCGCGCGAGGTTGTCATTCCCGGCGAAACCGGGTTTCTGCTGCCGCCGAAGAGCATCGAACCGCTGGCCGGCGCGTTGGTCCAGCTAGCGTGCGATCCGGGTCTGCGTCAGCGGCTGGGGCGCGGCGGCCGCCAGCGGTTTACCGAGACGTTCCGGCACGAGCACATGACGCGTCAGCTGCGAGGTCTTTACGAAGGGCTGTTGTCTTAGCTCATCGCGAGCTATCTGGAATTCAGCAATCGCTTGATCCTCTGCACCGTGGAGCCGATCCGGTGTTCGGTCACTGGAAGGAGTCAACGTCGCGTTCCACGACGAAGGAGTCTCCCCCGATGGAAACGGACAACTGCGATCCCGTCGTACGAACGAGCATCTCGGGCAGGGCCCTTTCGGACGAAGGCGTCTCGGCCAGCAGCGCTTGCAGCGGCTTGTGTACGTAGGTCTCCAGGAACTGCCCGAGCGTTTTCCCGGCCGCGGCATCGAGATGAGCCCAAGCAGCGGCCCCGACGTACACTTCTCCCCGATGACGAACGAATTCGTCCCGAAGTTCTTCCAGTTTCGGATTCGGCGTGGGGTCGAGAACGAGCAGAACCGGCGTGTACCCGCTGGCCCGGCAGTCGGAGGGAAATGCCAGCTCTTCCTGCCAACGGCCCTGTCCGGACGCCGCGATGGTGACGCGAATCTTGATCTCGTACGCCTTTCTGCCGGGACGGATGCAGTCCACCTGCCGTCCTTTGGAACGGTCGCGGCGGCGGCGAATCGGACTGTTCTTGGGCCCCATCGGGACGCCACCGATCGCCGACGCGATGATGGGCTCAAAAACGTACCCCGTTTCCTGGGCCGAGCGATTATCGATGTCGAACATCCATTTTCGCCACAGGAGAAAGGAGGCGAGCGACTTCGAGGTCATGGTGCCGTACTGGAGGAGCCCCCTCGGGCCGACCTGTTCGAACGTGGGGAAGGACTGAGTCCGTAGGATCCGCTCGTACTTGAGCCGAGCTTTGTGCAGCGTTGCCAAACAGCTGAAGTACGTGTCCGCGTCTTCTTGCACGCGGACGAGTCGCTCAAAGAGATGGAGGAAATCGCAGTTCCGGATGGCCATTCTGTCCAGCCTTGCGGCCCCAAAAAACGGCAAGAGTGGCACGTCGAGTTCGGGGAATTGCCGCCCTAGCTTGAGATCCCGCACCAGCAAGGCGAGCAAGTAAGAGCACGCCTCGTCACTGAGGGCGACTCCTTGCTCGCCCGCCCCCTGACTTTGGGCTTTCGCGATCAGGCTCAGTTGTGCCTTGGTCAACCCCATAGCTCTAACTGCCGCCTCCCAAACTCGCGTCGAACCTTGGTCGCCACCTTCTCCAACGCCGGACTCATCCCGTTGGACAGCGTCGGGATGAAACTGAGCAACTCGCCGGGCTTGCGTTCCGTCGCCGCGTGCTGAAGGTCCGCTGCCAGCTGCCGGGCAACGACCGTCGCCAGTGAGGGCGGCACGGCGTTTCCGATGAGTTGAGCTTGCTCAGAAGCGCTTCCGCAGAACACGAAGTCGTCGGGAAAAGTCTGAATCCGAGCGCACTCTCGAATCGTCAGGTTCCGGTCCTCGTAGGGGTGAAGGAACTCGGCGGTAGCACCGCCGGTGATCGTCTTGGACGGAGCCGCTGGAAGCAGTCGCTTCACACCTGCGGGCGCCCCACCCCTTCGGTCGGACGGAGTCCCATCCATCACTCGCCGAAATGCGCGGCGCCGATAACTGTCGTGCCAGAGTTCCTCCGGAAGATCCCTCATGGTTTGGCCAGGTTTGAGGGCCTGCGCGCGTTCCAGGTCGATGCCAGTCAAGGGCCGGTAGTGGTGACCGGGCGGAATTCCGGGCGGGTCGAGCGATGGTGGGGGCAGGCCCGCGATCGCGTCGGCGACAGAGGGCGCTGAAGGCAGAGACGAGTCCACCAGGTCCGCACCGGGTGCCCCGGTCGCAGAGTGGGTAGGTCTTGGGAACTGGGGGTGCCAGCCCAAACCCCCGATGGCGATCACCCGTTTTCGGTGCTGGGGAATCCCGTAGTGTGCCGCGTTGACCTTGCGCACGTGAACGCAGTAACCAGCTGCAATCACGGGGCGCAGGAGGTCAAACACGCGCATCCCGTTTTCCGCCGTGAGGAAGCCCTCCACGTTCTCGAAGACGAAAGCGAAAGGGCGATTCGAACAGACAATCCTGGCAAAACAGGCAACCAGACTGTTGCGTGAGTCGTCTGGCCTTCGCATGCCCGCCGACGAAAACCCCTGACACGGAGGCCCCCCAATGATGGTCGTTGCCAGCGGAACGCCAGTCTCTTCTGTGATTTCTTGCTGAAACACGTGCGTGCCGAGATTTGCGCGGTACGTCTCCACAGCCATCGGATGATGGTCAAACGCCGCAACGGCAACGAATCCGGCCCGCTGAAAACCTAAGGAGAGGCCGCCGGCGCCGCAAAAGATGTCAACCACGGTGTTGTCCGGATCGCGAGCCACCATGAGTCATGTGTCCACGGGGTCGATTCGTGCCGGCCAGGACGGCGGGCGACAGAGTGACTGGGGAACGACAGCATGTCCAAGGTGTGATTGTATCGCAGTCAAGAAGGGCAGGGGAGGGGACGGGTGCCAGCAACACCCCCAGATCGCCACAGGAGAGTACTTTCGCCGATGGAGATCTTGATTTACACTAGGCGCGTTTGCGGGGTCGCCATCGCCTCGGGTGACTCGCCCACGATGTGCGGCGAACGGGTGCGGTGCCAATCGCAAGGCAGCCGATCCTCTGAACTGCAAGGGGGTGTGGACGTGACTAAAGTTCGTGATTTCGTCGGTCCGTATCGGCTGACGCGGCTGATTCGCGCCGGTCACTCGAGCATGATCTGGGAAGCGGTCAAAGAAAAGACAGGCGAGCGGTTTGCGCTGAAGATGCTCAAGACCGAAGTCGCCCGGGACCGCGAGGAACTGGGTTATCTGAAGCATGAACTGGAGGTGGCGAAGAACCTGCACCATCCCAACCTGATTCGCGTCTATGAGTTGGACACGCAGGTTGCGACGCCGTATCTGGTCCTGGAACTCTTCAGTGCCCTGAACCTGAAACAGGTGTTGCGGGAAGGCCCGGACCCGATCGCCCATTTGGCGGACAAGATCATCAACCAGGCCAGCCACGGCCTGCACTACTTGCACGAAAAGCGTTGGGTCCACTGCGATGTCAAGCCGGACAATTTTCTGGTGGACGACGACGGCAACGTCAAGGTGATCGACTTTGCCATCGCCCAGCGGCCCAAGCGCAGTCTGCTCAGCTTTTTCGGCGTCAAGCAGCAGGTCAAAGGGACGCGGAGCTACATGTCGCCGGAGCAGATTCGCGGGGAAACGCCGGACGCCCGCAGCGACGTGTACAGTTTCGCCTGTGTGGTCTTCGAACTGCTGACGGGGCGGCCGCCCTACACGGGTTCGTCGCCCACCGAGTTGCTGGAGCGGCATCTGCGGTCCTCGGTGCCGTCGGCCATTGTCTACAACCACAATGTCTCCCGCGAGTGCGCCGACTACGTGAAAAAGATGATGAACAAGAAACGCGAGGCGCGTCCCAAGTCGATGTGGGAAGTGCTCCAGGCGTTCCGGGAATTTCAGATCTTCAACAAGAGGCCGCAAGCGCCGAAACTCAAGCTGTCGGAAATGCAACTCGGGCCCGTGACGGACGCCGACGCCCTGAAGCAGTTGCCGCAGCGTGGCGAAGGGCAGCCGACCGCCGAGGAGGATTAGAGGGATGGAGACTTCGACACTCGCACCCGGGCTGGAATTCGAGCAGCCCATCCACGAGCTGGAATCGCGTCTGAGCGAACTGGAACGGTCGGCGGACGGGCGTCCGGAAACCGAAAGCGAAATCCGCCGCCTGCGGCGGGAATGGGTCAAGGTCACCAAGCGGATCTACGAGAACCTGGATCCCTGGCAGACCGTCCAGGTCGCCCGGCACAAGAACCGCCCCTACACGGCCGACTACCTGGGCTTGGTGTTTGAGGAGTTCATGGAACTGCACGGCGACCGCCACTTTGGCGACGACCGCGCGATCGTGTCAGGGTTCGCCAAACTGGACCAGTACAAGGTCCTGGTGATCGGCCATCAGAAAGGCCGGACGTACAAAGAGCGGGCGGCGTGCTATTTTGGGTGCGCGCATCCGGAGGGCTATCGCAAGGCGATGGCCAAGATGCGGCTGGCCGCCAAGTTCTCCTTGCCCGTGATCGCCCTGATCGACACGCCGGGCGCCTATCCCGGCGTGGGCGCCGAGGAACGCGGGCAAGCCTGGGTGATCGCGGAGAACATGTACGAGATGTCCCGCCTGCCCACGCCGATCGTCTGCGTGGTCATCGGCGAAGGCGGCAGCGGCGGCGCGCTGGGCATCGGCGTGGGCGACCGGGTGGCCATGCTGCAGCACGCCTACTATTCGGTCATCAGCCCTGAAGGGTGCGCGGGCATCCTTTGGAAGAGCGGCGAGTACGCCGAGCAGGCCGCCCGCGCGCTGCGGTTTACCTCCGCCGACCTGCTCCAGTTCGGAATCATCGACGCGGTGATCCCGGAACCCCTGGGCGGCGCCCACCGGGATCATCGCCAGATGGCGGCCCGGCTGAAGTTCTACCTGGTCCGCACGCTGCGGGAGCTGCTGGCGACGCCGCAGGACAAACTGCTGCAGGACCGCTACGAAAAATTCCGCCGGATGGGCGTTTTTTGGGAAGCGCCGGAGGCGGTGAAAACGGGTTCTGAAAACGGTTGAGCGGCGGCCGATTTTTGGGCCTTGTCCGGGTTCGCGTTTGCCCTGCGGCGGCTCGGCGCCGCTTTGGCTTGACGGCTTTGGCTTGACGTCGCTGTAGCGGCGCGGCTTTGTGGTCCGACGTGTCGTTGCGTCTGCGGAACCCAAGCTCAGCCGAACCGCTGGCTGGCGGCCCAAGCGGTGCCGAGGCGCCGCAGTCCAAAACGGGCTCAACGGCCGGTTTTCCAACGTACCAGGAACGTCCGATAATGTTTCTTATGTTCGGTTATGGACCGGGTTTTCCCAGGGAAAAACGGTATCCGCCGCCGCCGCGGAATTCGCGGCTTTGCAGCGTCAACGGCGGCCACTGCCGCACGGCTCACCGGCGGTCGCCCGCGGCTCGACGGCGTCCTATCGAGTCCGTTGCGCGTCCTGGAATTGCCGCAGCCAACGGGCTACCGCATCGTCGCTCGAAGCGTTCTCCCCGCCGCCAGGCTCGCCGGCCGGTTCGCGTTCCGCATACGGCATTCCGGCGGCCGGCAACCGCCGGTCCCAATCGTCGCCCCAAACGCCCGTTGGGGCCCCTGCTGGACTGCTGGCAGACGCGGCCGAATGGTCGCGTCCCAGCCGCGCCTCGAAGGTGCTCAGGTAGGGTGCTAGCACACCTTGAAGCTCCGTCGGCATGATGGCTTCGGAGCGGTCCAGCAGCTGGGCGATATAATGCCCCGATTTCGATTGGACGATCTTCTGACGCGAGGATTCACCCAGCAGGGTGACCGCGAACAGGGTGACGACCACGCACCACAGGATGCCTCGGCAGAACCCCAGAGCCGCGCCGGCATGGTGGTCGAACTCCTTCAAGCGGACCCGGTCGATCAACTCGGACACAAAACGGAAGGCCAGCCAGATGGCCGCCGAGGCGCTCAAGTACACGATCAGCATCGCCATGAACGTGTTCCAGGGCGGATCGGCCTTGATGGCTGCGGCGACCGGCTCTCGAAAGCGGTAGGCGATGAAGTAGCTAGCGACGATCGAACTGATCGAAGCGACTTGCCAGGCCAGCCCCTTGCGGGCGCCGAACACGGTCGCCACGGCCAAGACTGCCAGCATGATGAGATCGTAAGTTTCCATGATTTTCGGCTCCCAGGGGCGGCGGAGTATAGCAGTTGCCGGCCCGGAGGCGAAGGCCAATCGATTGGTCTTGGAGCCGGCGGCGGGGGGCGGTATAGTCTCCCCCTCCGCGACGCGCAGCGGACCGCGAACCTTGTCGAAACGTGAACCGGACGGAATTCTCTCGATGGCGGGTTTCCAGAGTCATCTCACCGTCAGCACGGTCCTGGGCGCCGGCTATGCGGCGGCGGGCTACTCGCAGCAACTGCCGCTGTCCAGTTGCTTGGTGGCAGGGGGGCTGTGCAGTCTGGCGGGCATGTTGCCGGACTTGGACAGCGACTCCGGTGTGCCGGTTCGCGAACTGACAGCGCTGACGGCGGCCCTGGTGCCGACGCTGATGATCCCTCGTTTCGAACAGCTGGGCCTGGATCGCGAGCATCTGGTCTTGGCGACCGCCTTCGTCTACCTTGCCGTTCGTTTTGGCGCGGGCGGGTTGTTCAAGGGCTACACGGTCCACCGCGGGATGTGGCACAGTCTGCCGGCTGCCGCAATTGCCGGACTGTTGACGTTCCTCCTGGTGGCCGGCACGGACATGCCTGTCCGGCTGTTCAAGTCGGGCGCCGTGGTGCTGGGTTTCCTGTCCCACCTGATCTTGGACGAGTTCTCGAGCGTCCAGGTGCGGCGCGGACGGCTGCGGATCAAGCGTTCGCTGGGCACGGCGCTCAAATTGTGGACGACCAGCAGCCTGATGGCCAACGTATCGACGTACGGCAAACTGGCAGTGCTGGTCGCTTTGATCTACGGCGATCCCTACCTGATGGAGCAGTTGGGCGTGCAGCCCGTGGAGATTCGCGACTCGGCGCGGCAGTGGTTGAATCAGGCCGCGGATCGAGTGTCGCCGGCGCGGCGTGAGCCGCTTTCTCCCCAGGTTCCCTCCAGCCAGCCCGACTGGACGCGCGAGGCCGCGCCGGAGCGCGACGTGGAGAGCAGTGCGACTAGAAGGACTTTCGACTATCCAATAATAGAGTTACCGGTCCGTCGTTGACCAGGGCGACATCCATGTGCGCCCGGAACCGGCCGGTGGCCGTCGGGACGCCGAGGCGTTGGACGGCGGCGACGAACTCGTCGTACAGGCGTTCGGCCAATTCGGGCGCGGCGGCCTTGGTAAAGCTGGGGCGTCTGCCACGCCGACAATCGCCCCAGAGCGTGAACTGACTGACCACCAGCACCTGGCCGCCGATATCGACCACCGAGCGGTTCATCTTGCCGGCGTCGTCTTCGAAGATCCGCAAGCCCGTCGTCTTTTCGGCCAGGTAATCCACGTCGGCCGGAGTGTCGTCGTGCGTGACGCCCAGCAGCACCAACAGGCCGCGGCCGATCTGCCCCACCACTTGTCCGTCGACCGTTACGCTGCACCGGCTGACGCGCTGTACGCAAGCTCGCACGTTTCGTCTCCCCTGCTCTGCCCTGCCCTTCCCTGCCCTGCCCCACTCGGCGGCGGCCGCGAATCCCGTCTGGCCGCCGTGCGACTCCGTCCGCCCGCCTGTTCGGCCATCGCGGTTCGCGAATGCCTGAGGCCCCGGAGCTAGGAAAACGCCGTGAAGGCGTCCTTGACGGTCCCGTAGAGCTTGAACAGCATCTGTTGGGGGTCGAACACTTTGAAGATCACCTGGTGCTGCGGCCGCAACTCGCAGAGTTTCGTCTCGCCGTTCGGGTGATTCCCCAGGATGTGTTCTCGGAGCAGGACCAGGACGCGAATGAAATCGCTGGAGAACCGCTCGACGTTCGTGAAGCGCACGATCAGCCGCGCAGGATTCTCCGCTTTCAGCAAAGCCGTCAATTCACGCTTTGCGAGGGCGATCGTCTGCTGATCGAAAAAGTCGGACGGCAGCAGCGTCACGATCATGACGTCGCCGAGCTTTTCGGACTGGAAAGTGGAATTCGCATCCGTCATGGTTGGGGTCTCGCGGCAAGAGGATTTCAGGAGAACGACCGCACGGCTTCGTTCACGTCCTCGAGAATTTCGAACACCGTGCCGTCCAGATTGAGGACTCGAAAGATATCGCGTTGCACCGGCTGCAGGGAACAAAGCTTGATTTTTCCCGCGGCGCCGATTTGCCGCTTGAGGCTCAGCAGCGTCCCGATGAACTCCGTCGAGAACCGCTGGATGTTCTGGAAGTCGACCACGACTTTGTCCAGTTGCTCCCGCCGGGCGAATGTGATCAACTCTTTCTTGGATTCGAAGTTCACTGCCTGATCGATGAAATCGAAGACGGTCGGCGTGACCACGGTCACCTCTCCCTTGGCTTCGATCCGGAAATGCGCCAATTGATGGATCACGGCATCGCCTCCTTTTCGGGTGAATGACGCGGCGGCGCCAGGCGCGTCCGAAGAGCCGCTCGCAGTCGCCGCGTGCGCGCGCCGCCAGGATCGTGACCAACCACCCTTCTTGCGCTAGCGTAGTCTTCCGCGCGAAGCCGGTCAACTGGCCCCGCCGAGTCCCCCGCGCGCCGCGAAGCCGCCGGGCAACGGCATGCGCCCCCCTGCCCTGCCCCGTTGCGCCCGACGGAATCGCTACGGCACTTGCCTTTCTGTGGGCAAAGCCTAATACTGGTTTTCAGGTGTGGGCCTCTTTTCAGGAAACGCCTGCCGAACGGCGCTGGGATCAGGAGGACGATCGCATGTTGGTGAATTTGGCCCCTGGTTGGAAGACCGAGTTGGACCGTGGTCCGGGCTGGCTGTTTGTCAAGCTGTACGGACCGGAGAATGTGGACGCCGACGCCACGGGATTGGCCGAGAGCCTGTGCATGATGATGCGCCAGGAGTTGAAGGGACGCTTGCTCCTGGAACTCGAAAACCTGCAGGACATGCCGCCGGATCTGGTGCAAGAACTCCACCTGTTGCGCGACGAGATGGAGCGGCAGGGGGCGATCTTGCGGTTGTGCGGGATGGCCGCCGAGCACGAGTCTTGCCTCTGTGACAGCGACTTCTCGCAACGCTTCACGCACTACCGCGACCGCGAGGAGGCGATCGCCGGTTTCTATCGCCCTGGCAAGCCGCGTTAGCAGCCTGCTGAAAAAGGGGGATAGGCAACTCGCTGCAGGCGTTTTTTTTGGGGGGGGGCAACGCAGTCCGGAGCCAGTCCCCCTGGTGCAACGGGCTCTCAGGACCGCGTTGCAAGTCCTGCCACAACCGCCCGGGTTTCTGACGAGAAACCGGGGGAGGCTTCGTCAGACCCTTGGCCTCGCGAAGTACGAGCCGCAACCCACGCAGCGGACTTCCGTTCCTCGCGCTGTCTTGAGGCGGTCTTCCCGCCTAGACGTAGGCATCTTCCAGGACAGGGGCATCTTCCAGGACGGGGGCATCTTCCAGGACAGGTTGCCTGGTGTTCCAGTCGACTTCCAACTGGTTGTCGACGCGTTCGACTCCGTCCACCATCCGCACCACTTCCTGCGCCATCTGTTTCTGGTAGTACGAAGGGACGACACCTCGCAGCACGACGCGTCCCGCTCGCATTTCGATTTGCAACGTGTGGCCTATCAGATGGGGACTACGGTGAATGGCCGAGTCGATCCGGTTGAAAAGTGTCTTCGCGGCATCCGACATCACAGGTCTCCTTACGGGAAAAAACACAGAATCCGTTTGGGGGTTCCGCCGGACTGCGCCCAGCCGAGCCGGATCACGATCAGCCTCCGCGCTCGACGGGATCACGACGAATCGAGACTGACCCAGTCAATCTTGATCCTACCGCTTTGGTCGAAAACGGGAAATAGCTCTTCTTGGCCGCAGGCTCCGGAAAAGACTTGGTTCCAGGCCTGCGGCAAGCTGTCGCCGGCTGGGTGCTAGCACCAACCGTGATTTCGTCGCTCGTTGCGAGTCGTTGATAGAGTCACGGTTTCGGCGCTATTTCGCGCGACCGTGCCATCGTAGACGGCGTCTCTCCGTGTCCGTCTTTCGTTTGGTGCTGGCATCACGCGGTCGCGGACGCAATCTCGCGCGGCGGATGGCACGCGCGGCGCACCGGTCGCCGCCCCCCCTGCCCTGCCCTCGCGGCATCGAACGAGGCTGAACCGCGCGCCGTCGAGTTCCTCAGCCAAGCAGAACGGTCGAGCGTCAGCGAGTCGTGATCCGCCGCCGGATGCCGCTGAGAATGAGGCAGACGAGCCAAGGCCCGAATTCAAACCAGGTCACGACCAGGTCGAAAAAGGCGGCGCCCGCATACGGCGTTCCGGCGATCGGGGTGTCCGGAAACTGGTAGCTGAACCAGAACCGCGCGTAGTACAGCAACACCGCGCCGCTCATCCACAGCCAGACGCGACTGCGAGAGAACACGACCAGCGGCATGACCCACGTCCAATACCAGGGGTTCAGTGTGGGCGAGAGAAACCAGAACCAGGCCAGGATCAAAAAGGCCCACTCGAGCCACACGGACGCATCGGCCTTCCGCAGCGACCTGCGGACGCACCAGGCCGCCAACGCGGCCGTCGCCAGCAGCGAAACGACGCGCACAACCAAAAACGACGCTTGCCACCGATCCCCGCCATAGCGGGCTGCCAGGGGGGCGACCAGAGCGGCTCGCGGCGCCTCGGGGACGACCGCGAACCACGGGCGCGGCCGGTCCTGCCGGACGTCCCGGGGCAGCACGTTTTCGATCGCGATCATGAACAGGAAATCGTTCATCTCCCAACGCATCAGGAACATCTTCAGCCCGCGGCTGGGATCGGCTGTCGAGCCGGGAAAGGAACCCGGCTGGACTGCACCGGCATTCACCGCGCCGAGCCGAGGTTGCCCGCGGAAGCCGAGTGGCGGCAGTAGCGGCCAGAGGACAATCAGCGTTGTTGCCAGGAACACGTCGGCCGCAGCCCAAAACCACCGCCACCCCAGACGTTGCACCACCCAGGCCGCGAGCAGCGGGGCCAGCCAAACCGGAAACAGCTTCGCGCCCACGGCCAGCGCCAACGCCCCGCTGGCGGCGACCGCCCCCAAGCCGCGACGGAACGTAGGACGCCTGCGGGACCGGCAATCGCCTTCTTTTGCCATGCCCGACGCTGCCAGCGAACACACGGCCAGCCAAAGCGCGAGCGTGGTCCAGAAGACGGCGATCGTGTCCAGGTGTCCGCTGTTGCTGAATTCCTTGAGCACCAGCGGACACCAACCGTAGACGATGCACAGGCCCAGCGGCCGCCGCGTCTGGTGCAGCAGGAGGATGACCAGACCCAAAGTCGCCAGATCAAAGGCGGCGAGCCAGGCCTTGAGCACCGTCATGCGCCGCTCGACGGTGGCGCCGGCGGGCGTCGTCCAGGCGGCCGCTGCGAAGACGGCCTGGCTCACCGGCGGATACACGCTGGGAAGTCCCGCATAGTGGACCCTCGACAGCACCGTGCGGAGGTGCGGATCGGAGTCCCGCAGTTCCACCAGGCGCGCCAACCGCTCGTCGGCGGTCTGCTGGCGCGAGGCGGCGAGCACGACGCCCGGCGGGTAACGAAACGGGTTGACGCCCTGGCAAACGACGCTGCCGTCCCAGAGATACCGGTAGATGTCGACCTCCTGGATGGGGACCGAGGGCAGCAGGATCAGCCGATAGGCCAGCGCCGCACTGATCAGGAACGTCAGTTGCCCGTGACGGAGCGGACCGCGGGCGGCGAAGAACACGGCGGCCAGATAGACGGCGAAGGCGGCGCCCAACAAGCCCAGCGCCGCCAGCACGGGGCGGTCCGGGTATGCATCATTGTGTTCGAATTCACTGCTCCACCGGGCCAACAACGCGTACAGACCGCCGGAGACGACGGCCAGCAGCAGCCACACAATCCAACTCGCCGTGCTCGAAAGACGCGGCCTCAGCCCCGTGTCCGCGGCGCGCGCCGCCAGCCGTACTTGGCGATCGTCCATAAGATCTTCCCGCCGGCGCGGATGCTGCCCGCCACCGTGCCGCTGATTTTACTGCGGCCCACCCGCCGCCGATAGGGAACGGGAATCTCGCAGATCCGCAGACCGGCGCGGACGGCTTTGATCTGCATCTCGATCGTCCAGCCGTAGTCGCGGTCCGTCATGGCCAGACGGCACAACGGGCCGTAACCGATCGCGCGGAACGGACCCAGATCGGTGTACGTTGCGCCGAACAGTCGGCGCATGAGGAAACAGGCCAGGCGGTTTCCGAACACGCTTTGGGCAGGCATGGCCCCTGGTTCGCGGCGGCCGGTCAAGCGGGAGCCCAGCACCAGGTCGGCCCGGTCTTGCAGAACCGGCGCGGCCAGCTGTGGCAGGAGTTCCGGATGATCGCTGTAATCGCCATCCAGAAAGACGATGGCCCGCGGCGGCGGCGCGCCCTGCCGGATGCCGTCGTCCACTGCGGCCAAGCCGCGCAGGCACGCGGCGCCGTAACCGCGCTGCGGCTCCTGGACCACCGTGGCGCCGCAGCGGGCCGCCACCTCGGCGGTCGCGTCCGAACTGCCGTTGTCGACGACGATGGTCTGGCCCACCGCAGGCAAGTCGGCCAGCACCAGGGGCAGCGACGCCTCCTCATTCAGCGCAGGGATAATGACGGTCACCGCGTCGAACATGCCCAGCCCCCCCCTGCCCTGCCCCGCGCAGCACGGAATTCAACCCGTTTCCGGCGGCTTCAAACCTGTTTCACCCCGGCCTCGGCATCCCGGCCTCGGCCATCGGCTTCACTGCAGCCACGACGGCAACTGGCCGGAGGCCGGCAGGGCAAAGACTTTGACGCTCAGCACGCCCGGTGTCGCCAGCACTTCTTCGATCGCCTGCGGCGGCGGCAGGCTGTCCAGGTTGAGCACGCCAATGGCCTCGCCGCCCGGGTGCTCGCTCTCGCGGCCGACGGACATCTGCGCGATGTTGACGCCGTGCTTGCCGAAGACGGTGCCGACCGCGCCGATCACGCCCGGCACGTCGCTATGCACGAAGGACAGGAGGTTTCCGTCCAGGTAGGCCTCGAAGCGGTAGTCGTTCAAGCGGATCAGCCGCGGCATGTTGTTGCCAAACAACGTGCCGGCCGCGTTGAACGTCTGGCCGCGGCTGGTCACCGAGGCCGTCATGGTGGAACTGAAGTCGCTCGGCTTGCTCTGCGTTTCTTCCTTGATCTGGATGCCGCGTTCGCGCAGGAGCAGTTCCGCGTTGACGATGTTGACTTCGTCCTCCATCGCGCCTTCGGCCAGTCCGGCGCAGAAGGCGGCAGTCAGCAGCCGGGTTTCTTTGTCGGCCACTTCGCCACGGTACTGCAGCGTGCAGGACTCCAGGCCGCCGTCGTGGACCTGGGCCAGCAACCGGCCCAAGCGATAGGCGACGTCCAGATAGCCGCGGAGCGATGCCAGCGTCTGCGGCTGGATTGGAACCACGTTGACCGAGTGCCGGATTTCGCCGGTCTTGAGGAAGTTCACCAGCAGTTGGACGCCTTCCACGGCGACCAGCGTCTGAGCCTCTTCGGTGCTCGCGCCCAGGTGCGGCGTGCAGACGACGTTCTTCATCCCGAACAGCGGGCTGGACGTACAGGGTTCGTTCTCGAAGACGTCCAAGGCCACGCCAGCCAGCTTGCCGCTCTTCAGGCCCTCGACCAGAGCCGCTTCGTCGTAGATGCCCCCGCGGGCTCCGTTGATCAGCCGCGCGCTCGGCTTCATGAGTTCGATTTCCTTGGCGCCGATCAGGTGCTTCGTCTCCGGCGTCAGCGGCGTGTGGACGGTCAGGTAGTCGATCCGCGGCAGCATGTCGTGGACCGTCTCCACACGCTCGATCCCCAGCTTTTCCGCCGCCTCGGCCGACAGGAAGGGATCGTAGGCGATCACCCGCATCGCAAACGCCATCGCCCGCTTGGCCACTTCCGTCCCGATGCGTCCCAGCCCCACGATGCCCAGCGTTTTCTCGGCCAATTGCGCCCCCATGTACGCGCTGCGATCCCAGCGGCCTTCGACCAGGCTCTGGTTTGCCGCCGCGACGTTGCGGGACAGGGCCAGCATCAGGGCAAAGGCGTGCTCCGCCGTGCTGATTGTGTTGCCGGCGGGCGTGTTCATGACGACGATGCCCAGTCGCGTGGCCTTCTGGCGGTCGATGTTATCGACGCCTACGCCGGCCCGCACGATAGCCTTCAACCGCCGGTTGCCTTCGAGCGACTCCGCCGTGATCTTCACGCCGCTGCGGACGATCGCGCCGTCGAACTCGGCTAGCGCTGTCCGCAGGTCTTCGCCCTTCAGGCCGGTGCGAACTTCATATTCGATGCCCTCCGCGGCATCCAGCAGCGCCAGTCCTTGCTTGGAGATTTTGTCCAGAACGATGACTTTGGCCATCTTCGTACCTTTCGTTGTTGTTGGCCCCGGATGCGGCTGGGCCCGACCTCGGCGTGGAACCGCGCGCCCCGGTTCAAGCCCCGTTGCGAGCCAGGAAGTCTTTCATGAAGTCGCGCAGGGCTTGCACGCCGGCCAGCGGCATGGCGTTGTAGATCGACGCCCGCATCCCGCCCACGCTGCGATGCCCCTTGAGTTCGCGAAGTTTCAGCGGAGCCGCTTCGGCCAGGAATTTCTTCTCCAACTCGTCGTTGGGCAGACGGAACGTGACGTTCATCACCGACCGGCAGTCGGGCTGAGCATGGCCGCGATAGAAGCCGTTGCTGGCATCGATCACCTCGTACAGCAGCCGGGCTTTCTCGCGGTTCAACGCATACATCTGGTCCAGGCCGCCGATCTCCTCCTGCAACCAGCGCGCGATCAACTGGAACACGTACACGCCGAATACCGGCGGCGTATTCCACAGCGAGTTGGCCTCCACATGCGTCCGGTAGCTCAGGTAGCCCCCCAGCGAGTCGGGGCTTCGTTTCACCAGATCGTCTCGGATGATCACGATCGTCAGACCGGCGGGGCCGGCGTTCTTCTGAGCGCAAGCGTACAGGATGCCATACCGCTTCACATCCACGGGCCGGTGCAGAAAGTCCGAAGAAGCGTCGCACACCAGAGGGATGCTGCCCGCGTCCGGATCCGTCGCGAATTGGACGCCCTGAATGGTCTCGTTGGAAGTGATGTAGGCGTACGGCGCTTGCGGATTAAACTGTAGCGAACTCATCGGCGGCAGCCGGTCGTAATTCGTGTCTTTGCCGTTCCAGACGACGTTGACCGGACCCTCCTTCTTGGCCTCCTCCAACGCGTACTTGCTCCAGGAACCTGTCACGAGGTATTCGGCGGGCACGCTGGACCCCCGCAGCAAGTTCATGGGGATCATCGAAAACTGCAACCGAGCCCCGCCCTGCAGGAACAAGATGTGGTAGTTGTCGGGGATGCCCAGGAGGGCTTTCAGCCGGGCTTGGGCATCCGCCATGATGCCCTCAAACGCTTTGCTGCGATGGCTGATTTCCAGGACCGAGGCCCCGGCGCCCGGCAGACAGACAAGATCCTTTTGCACTTGTTCCAAGACCGGCACGGGCAAGACGGCCGGGCCGGGGGCAAAGCTGTATACGCGTTCGGTCATCGCTGTGTGACGCTCCTGGTAGGTTGGAGGGATTGACCTGGAAACGAAGATTTTAGCAGCTAGGCGCGGCCTGAAAAGTCGGCAGGCAAAATTGGCGGGCCAGCCAGGAAGAAACCGGGGGTGGATCAAGAAAGCCGGCTTTCGGCAGGCTGTCTCAGACGCTCATTCCGCTGCCAGCCCTGTCAGCGATTGGTGGGCGAACCGGCATTGACGGTGCGCGTGTCGCCGGCGGACAGCGAACCGGCGTATTGGCTGGCGATCGTCTGGTTGAGGGCGGCCATACGTTCCATGATCTCCGGCTGGAATTGGTTCAGGCTGTAGGAACGCTGGTAGTTGGCCAAGGCCTGGCTGTACTCGCCGCTTTGCTCGCGCAATCGCCCCAACGCGTTCCAGGCACGCGAGTTGTACTGGTCCAGGTTCACCGCCTCGGTCAGATAGGTCTTGGCAGCCTCTGGATCGCCAAATTCTTCATACAGCCGCGCCAGTTCAATCCGCGCGTCCGCCACGCCGGGACTGCGCACTGCCCAGTTCTTCAGCAGATTGAAGGCCTTGTCGGATCGGCCAGTCTCCACGAGCAGGACGGCCAGAGCCCGATGGCAATCGGTGTGATTCTCGTCCAAATCCAGGCATTGGTTGTACAGCGTTTCCGCCTGGTTCAGCACGTTCTGGTCGTTGCGGGCAAGGCCCATCCGGTGCATCGTACAGGCCATGTTGTAATAGCCGTCGGCGTTGGTCGGGTCCGTGGCCACCGCCTTTTGGAATTTCTGCATGGCGACGTCATATTGGCCGCTCTGATACAGCCTCGCCCCCTGCAGGTTCTGGCCGTCCGCCGCCACCTTACAGCCCGCCAAAGCTAACGTGACGAGCGCCAAGGTGACGATCTGCCGATAACCAACCCTCGTCAAGCGATCTGATCCACTCACGGCAGCCATGCCTTCTTGCTAGCAGTCCTGAAAAAGACCCGTGACACCCCGCACCTTGGGCGGCAGAGACAAGCGGGGGGAGGTTAATCCCAAGCCGCCGGCTTGGCAAGACCAGTTTCTGGTTGCCAGGTTTCGCCATGCCGAGGTGCATTTACGAAAAAAGCCCGGCTTTTTGCGGAAAAGCCGGGCCCGTTGCCCCCGGATGCTTTTTAGGGCAGCAACTAAGCTTTTAAGGCCACCGACGGTTCCAACATCTGGGTGGCGGGCTGTTTGGCATAACCGAGATTGCGAATGACTTCCAGGATCTCGCTGCACGTGGGAAACATCCGGCCGCTGGCTCGCTTGTAGGTGTCCAGGGCTCGCATGACTTCGATTTCGTCTTCGGTATAGTCGCGCTCGCATGTGGTGGGGTCGATTTGACGCCGCCGCTGAGCACTCCGCCGTTCCGCACTTCGCCGCTCCTCTACCACGGGGACATCCGCCTTGCGACGTTCGCCATCCGCTTGACGGCGGGAATTCAAGGCGCGACGTTCCATTTGCACTTCAACTTGGCTCGCAGTCTTGTCAACGGTCACAGGACGATCCTCCGGGCTTTGGCGAAAACGACAACAAACTTGAAAGGGTTGATAAGATGCGGCGAGAATTACGGCTAAAGATAAGTTAGCACGTAAAAGTGCATAGTCCAGGAAAGCGGCGAAAGATGCGGCCACTTTTTCGGTGATTCCGAAAGGCGGGACTATGCCAGTTATTCCGATTGGTGCTCAACGGGCCACCAGAACGGAATCAGACCACAGGAGTGACCTGTTGGCGGGAGCTTTGTCGGACGGAGTCGCCCGAGGGCGCCGATGAACGCTCGTTGCGGCCCAGCGGGATCGTGCGACGAATCTCCTGGACCGCCACCCCCAACGGTGCCGTGATGGGAGTCAATCCGCCTGCCAGCGTGTCGAGGGGGTCCCAGGTCTGAAGAGACCACGCGGCCGGCCAAGCTGTCCAGGGAAGGAGAAAGACCTGCCCGTCGGCGATCTGGCTTGCTGGAACTGCCAACGCTGGGCCGGCGGCCATGCCGCGCCGAAGAGCCCGTGTCCGGGTGCCTGCAAGCACCTCGGTTTGGTGGGCCGAGGGGCGTCCGGAGACCGGCGGCAGCGGCTCGCGCCGGGTCATGATCTGCGGCAACCAGGCCAGCACCAGGCTGGCGGCAACGGCCAGGATCGCTCCCGCCAGACGCCGCTTCGCCACAGGCGAACGGCGACGGAGTTGAAGTCCGGCGCGTCCCACGACGCGTTGCGCAAAGCCCTCGTCCGGCACAGGGAGTTCCAACAAGTCCAGACCATCGCCCAAGCGGGTACACGCGGCCAGCGTGCCTCGGCAACGCGAACAGACGCTGGCGTGGGCGCGGAGCGCAGGATCTCCGGAGGGCGGTTGCCGCCGATCCAAGCATCGCTGCAGTCGCTGTTCAAATTGCTCGCACCGCATGACGGCGACCTCCCACCACCTCGCGTTGCCGCAGTTGCGCGAGCAACTGCTGCCGGGCTTGATGAATCCACGTCTTGACCGTTCCCAAGGGCCTCTGGATGGCGACGGCGATCTGATCGTAAGTGAGGTTGTTCTCGTGGAACAAGACAAACGTTTCGCGGTGTTCGGGCCGCAGCCGCAACAGCGCCAACTGGACTTCCTCGGCCAACGAGTGCAGCGCGCGCCAATCGGGCGTGCGATCTACCACTTGATCCTCGTCCAACGGCCCGGTGGCCGGCCTCCGCTTGCGCGCCGCCAAAAGGGTCCGGCAGCGGTTTCCCGCAATAGCCAGCAACCAGGGCTCAAAATCGCGGCGCCGATCCCAGGCCGCCAGACCGCGGAGCACCCGCACGAACGTTTCCTGGGCGGCGTCTTCGGCATCTTGACGCTGGCCCAACATGCGATAGCAGAAGCGGAAAACCCGGTCGCGGTAGAATTCGACCAGGTCGACCATCGCCGCTTCGTCGCCCGCCAGACAGCGGTCAATGAGCTCCGGCAAGTGGCTGGTCAAAGCAGGCTCCCGTCAACGCTTATTGAAGAACTTCTTCAACATTTCGGCGGCTGCATCGCGGGAGTTTTTCGGAGTTTCCTCCGGCCGCTGCGGCAATTTGCCGAACGTCTTCTTGCCCTTGGTCTTGCCGAAGGGCACCGGCGGTGTCTGCTCTGTCTCGCCCGTCGGCGTCTCCTCCGCGTCTTCGTCGGCTTGCGTTTCAGACCGCTTTTCGAGCCGCTTCTGCACGGAGAGCTGGTCGGTTTCGTCGAGTTTCAATTGGCGTGTTTCGGGAGCGACTCGGCGGCGAGCCCGCTCTTCCTCGTCGGCTTCCGCCAGCCAATCGCTGATATCCCCGTCGTTCAACTGCACGGTGTCTTTGCCGCTGGAGGTCGTGCGAGCCGCCGCTTCCTTGACGCTCGAGACTTTGGGCTTCTTTTCACCGCCCAAGCTGTGGTCGACCACAACTTCGAAGGCCAAGGGGCCGACTTGAAGGGTGTCGCCGCTTTTCAGCACGCGATCTTCGGTCAGCCGTTCGCCGTTGACCAGCGTCCCGTTCCTGCTCTTCAGGTCGCGGACGAGCAACTCGCCCTCTTTCAAGTAAATCACACAGTGCCGGCGGCTGATCGCGTCACTCTTGGGGCGCAGGTGGCAATCCTCGCCGCGCCCGATCAGGCACTTGGGCGTCGGGATCTTGATTTCTTTGCCTGCCTCGGAACCCTTGAGTAACTTCAGCTTGACCTTCATACGTCGCCCTTCCTCCGCGCCGGCATCTTCGCATTCGTCGCGGACTGTGTGTCCACCCGAACGGCAACCGATCGTCCTCGTGGCGAGTCGCCTGCGGGACGGTTATCGACCGAATCCAAAACTTCCAAAAGCATACCAAACCGGGGTCTGCCCGTCAAAACGGGATTGCCCGCCAACCCTGGTTATCTTCGATTTGTCCAGCCCGGTTGGGCGTATTGGCTGCGGCAAATCCGCGCCGCAGCCTCCTTTTCCCAAGGGGCGGGGGAGTCGGAGTGGAACGTCAAGCCGAGCTTCCCAGCCACCCGTTGGGCCCAGCGTTCCGCCAATTCCTTTGGATCGAGCAGGACGGACGCGAGTTCCCCAATTCCGGCCAACTCGGGGGCGACCGCCGACCGCCGCAAGAGCACGCTGCCATGCTGCAGCAATGCACCGTGCCGGCGACGCTGGGCGCTGCCGGCAATCTTGTGATCTCCCATCAAGACATCCCCTTGCGCTCGCCGCAGGAAGCACAGGAACGGCTCTTCCGGCGGCTTCCTCGCGGGCGACGGGCACAGCCCGGCCACGATTCCGCGCTGGGCCAATTCCTCGACCAACGTCCCATGAAAGGCGTCGTAGTAATCCGCCAGACCGCCGCGGACGTGGGCCGGGACGCCCGTCGTAAAGCTGTACGTCAATTCCAGGTCATGGACAATCGCGCCGCCGCCCGTCGATCGCCGCACCAAGGGGCAGTGGCGGCTCGCGGCGTGCGTCTGGCGGTCTGCGGAACGCTGGAAGTAGCCCAGCGACAGCGTCGGCTCGCTCCAGAAGTAAAACCGCAAACACCCCCCCTGCCCTGCCCTGCCGGCGGACTCCAGGAGCGCCTCGTCCAGCGCCATGTTCCAAGCCCCGTCGGCGGGCTCGTCGATCATTAGTCGGCATTCCATCGAAGCACCGGCTTGCGCGCCGCCTGGACCTCATCGGGACGACTTACGGGCGTGGTGTGCGGAGCGTCGTGCAACGCCTCCGGCTCTTCCTCGGTCAACCGCCACAGCGCCGCGGCGAACGCATCCAGCGTTTCCTTGCTCTCGGTTTCCGTGGGTTCAATCATCATCGCTTCCGGAACGGTCAGCGGGAAGTACACGGTCGGCGCGTGAAAGCCCTCGTCCAGCAACCGCTTGGCGAGGTCCATCGCCGTGACGCCTTTCGCCTTCTTCAACGCCGCCGCCGAGGCGACGAATTCGTGCATGCAGCGGTCGCCTTGAGGTACGGGCAGAATGTGCTGGACGCGGCTGAGCAGATAGTTGGCGTTCAGCACGGCGTTCTCCGCAACGGCCCGCAGCCCTTCCGGACCGTGGGTGCGGAGGTAACAGTACGCGCGAATCAGTACGCCCACGTTGCCAAAGAAACTGCGCACGCGGCCGATCGACTTGGGACGCTCGGCATCCAGCCGATACCGGCCCCCGTCGCAGGCGACCACGGGCGCCGGCAGATAGGCTCCCAACTTCTCCGTCACACAGATCGGCCCCGCGCCGGGACCGCCGCCCCCGTGCGGACCGCTGAACGTCTTGTGCGGATTGAAGTGCATCATGTCCGCCCCGAAATCGCCGGGACGCGTGACGCCCAAAATGGCGTTCATGTTCGCGCCGTCCAGGTAGATCAGTCCGCCGCGGGCGTGGACCCAGTCCGCGATCTGTCCCACCTGACCGTCAAACAAACCCAGGGTGTTGGGATTCGTAATCATGAACACGGCGATGCGCTCGTCCAACTTGCCGCGGAGGTCGTCCAGATCCACGGCGCCGCCGGCCGTGCTGCGGACCGTGACCGTCTCGAATCCGGCCATCCGCGCGCTGGCCGGATTGGTCCCGTGGGCGCTGTCCGGCGCCAGCACCTTGGTGCGGCGCTGGCCGACGTCACGGAAATACGCGGCGGCCACCATCAGCGCGGTCAACTCGCCGTGCGCTCCCGCCGCCGGCTGCAGCGACACCGCCGGCAAACCTGCGATTTCGCCCAACATCTGCTGCAATTCGAACAGCAACTGCAGCAGGCCTTGCAGCGTGTCCTCCGGCTGGTAAGGGTGCAGGTCGGCAAAGCCGGGCAGGGCCGACAACCGCTCGTTCCGCTTGGGATTGTACTTCATGGTACACGAGCCCAGCGGATAGAAGTGCGTGTCGACGGACATGTTCAAGGTCGACAGGTTGGTGAAGTGCCGCACCAGATCCGGCTCGGCGATCTCGGGCAGCGGCGGCGGCGCGTCGGCCAGCCAGTCCGCGGGCACCGTCTCCGCAGACGGCTGCTGCGGCACGTCGCAAACCGGCAACCGCGCCGCACGCCGTCCGGATTTGGACAACTCAAACAAGGAATGCACCGCTTGTGTATTTCGCATCGTTCGTCCTCGGCTCGTTGAACCGCACCCTCACGGGGAGCACGTGGCTGACGGCCCGCCCAAGCGTTACCCGTTGGGATGCGGCGAAACGACTCCTGTTGCCTCCCTCAGGCACTGCGCCAGCGCGTCGATCTCCTCCCGCGTCCGTTTCTCCGTCACCGCCACCAGGAAGCAGTCGCTCAACTCCGGGTACCAGCGTCCCAACGGCACGCCGGCCAGAGAACCTGCCGCGGATGCTTGCGCCAGCAACCTTTCCACCCCCCCTGCCCTGCTCCGCACCACGAATTCCTTGAACGTGGGCCGGTCGAAAGCTAACTCGAACCGCTCGCCAGCCGTGATCTGAGCCGCCGCATAACGCGCCTTCTGCAGGCACAATTCGGCCGTCTCCCGCAATCCCTGCGGCCCCAACGCCGACAGGTAAATTGCCGCCCGCAGGGCGATCAAACCTTGATTCGTACAGATGTTGCTGGTCGCCTTGTCGCGGCGAATGTGCTGCTCGCGGGTCTGCAGCGTCAGTACCCAGCAGGGTTGGCCGCGCCGATCCGTCGTCTGGCCGGCGATGCGGCCCGGCAAGCGGCGAAGAAACTGCTCGCGGCAGGCCATGATGCCCAAGTAGGGACCGCCGAACAGCATCGGCGTGCCCAACGCTTGACCCTCCGCCACCGCGATGTCGGCGCCCAGTTCCGCCGGCCGCTTCAGCAGCCCCAGGCTGATCGGATCGAACGCCTGGACCAACAACGCGCCGGCATCGTGCGCAATTCTTGCGGCGGCTGCCACGTCCTCCAGGCAACCGAAGAAGTTGGGATGCTGGATCAGAACGCACGCCGTGCGGTCGTCTACGGCGGCCGCCAACGTTTCCAGGTCGGTGCTCCCCTGCCCTGCCCCAACCGGGACGCATTCCGTCTCCAGACCAGCCAAGTACGTCCGCAAGACCTGACGATACTCCGGATGCACGCCGCCCGCCACGACGACCTTGCTTTCCCGCCGCGTGACGCTCATGGCCATCAGCACCGCTTCGACCGCCGCCGTGCCGCCGTCGTACAGGCTGGCGTTGGAGACGTCCATGCCCGTCAGCCGGCAGATCAGCGTCTGGTACTCGAACATCGCCTGTAAGGTGCCCTGGCTGACCTCCGGCTGATATGGCGTGTAGGACGTATAGAACTCGCCGCGCGAAGCGAGCGCGTCCACCACCGCGGGCACGAAATGGTCGTAGCTGCCGCCGCCCAGGAAACAAACCCGCTGATCAGCGTGGACGTTCCGTTCCGCCAGGGTCGCCATGTGCCGCGTCAATTCGAGTTCGGTCAGCGCCGGCGGCAAGGCCAACGGACGCGACAGGCGGAACTGGGCCGGAATCGCCGCAAACAACGCGTCGATCGATCCAACGCCGATCGCCTGCAGCATCGCACGCTGATCCTCAGCAGTGTTGAACAAGTAAGGCATGGGTGTGTCGGTGATCGGTATCTGGTAATCGGCGGTCAGTAATCGGCGGTCCCGTCCTGCGTCCCTCAGCCTTCATCCTTCCCCCGCCTCCGCACACTGCTTCTGGTACGCGGCGTAGTCCATCAGCTTGGACAGTGCCGTCTCGTCCGTCAGCCGCACTTTGACGATCCAGCCGGCGTTGTAAGGATCTTGGTTGAGCGTCTCCAGTCTGTCCGGCAAGTCGCGATTGACGTCGATGATCTCGCCATCCACGGGGCTGTACAGCGGGCTGACCGCCTTGACCGATTCCACCTCGCCCAGTTCCTGGCCCGCCGCCACGAACTTGCCGACCGGCGGCAATTCCATGAACACGAGGTCCGTGAGTTGTTCGACGGCGAACGCCGAGATGCCGATCGTGGCCACTTTGACACCGCCCTCGTCTTGGACGCGGACCCACTCGTGAGTTTCGCTGAACAGCAGTTCTTCTGGCTTCACGGCTCCATTCCTCATGTCCGTAGTTTTCGACGTTCTCACATCCTCAGTGGCACGGCCTACTTGTTGGCCGTGTCTGTCACTCCCCATCGCACGGCCTGCTCGTTGGCCGTGACCAGCCCTTTGCACAGCGCGGCCCAGTCGTCGGCCGTGCCCGGCATTCATGCTGTCTGTCGGCCCCGCCGGTAGAACGGCAACTCCACCACGCGGGCGGACTCCCGTCGGCCGCGGATCTCCACGGCCAGTTCTGTGCCCGGCGCGGCGGCGTCCGCCCGCACGTAGGCCATCGCAATCGGCTTGTCCAAGGTGGGCGAAAACGTCCCGCTGGTGACCTCGCCTACCCCTTGCCCTTCGGCGAGCACCGCATAGTGTTCGCGGGGCACGCGCCGCCCGGCCACAGTCAGCCCGATGCGTTTCGGCTGCTGCGGATCGCCCTGCAGACGCCGCAAGGCTTCGGCGCCGACAAACGAACGGTCTGGCAGGTTGACAGCAAAGCCCAATCCGGCCTGGTACGGGTTGATGCTCTCCGACAGTTCGTGGCCGTACAGCGGCATGCCGGCCTCCAAGCGTAACGTGTCTCGAGCGCCCAGGCCAGCCGGCCTCAGTCCCGTGTCGCGGCCAGCCCGGAACAGGTTGGCACACAACTCGACGGCATCCTCGGCCCGCACGATCAATTCAAAGCCGTCTTCGCCCGTGTAGCCCGTGCGCGTCACCGTACACGGGCGGTCAAAGGACTCCGTCACGACGCCCGTATAGTAGCCCATTCGCTCCAGATCGGCCTTCACCAGGCGGCCGACGACCTGTAAGGCTTGGGGGCCTTGGACCGCGATCATCGCCGTCTCGGTCGTCCGGTCGGCCATCTCGACGTCGCCGTCCGCCGAGTTCAGTTGCGAGCGGAACCAGGCGACAAGTTTCTCCCGGTTGCAGGCGTTCACGACCAGCAGGTAATACCGCTGGCCGCTGGGCGTCTCCAACTGCGACGCGAGAATGTCGTCCAGGATGCCGCCCTGCTCGTTGGTCACCAGGGAGTACCGGATCTTGCCCGGCGGGAGATCGGCCACGCGCCGCGTCAGCACCCGGTCCAGGAACCGGCCGGCGTCCTGGCCGTCGAAACGCAACCGGCCCATGTGCGAGACGTCGAAGACCCCCGCCGCCCGCCGAATCGCGTGATGCTCCTCGACGATCGACGCGTACTGGACGGGCATGGACCAGCCGGCAAAGTCCACCATGCGCCCCCCCTGCTCGACATGCCAATCGTACAACGGTGTTTTCGCTGGTTGTTGGTTCATGCGGGCATTGTAGCCATTTCAAAGTTCGTTGCCAGGGCCGGTGCGAGCCACGGCAAGAGGCGGGCGGGCCTGCCCGGCGGATCTGATCAGCCGCCGCTTGATTGGCTTCGGGAAGAGAAAGCGGCAGTGAAGACGGGGCTCTTGGCCTGCCTTCAAGCGTGGACAGCCGGACTGGGGCAAGGTATGCTGCGCGTGCCGTCCGTGGCCAGATCTTGGAATGTGACAGATATCGTCCGCCAAGTCAAAAAGGCAGGTGCCCCCAATGATTCGCATGACGCTCGTGTGCATCCTGGTCGGGATGAGTACCCAGGCTTGGTCGGCCGGGGAGTCCTGCGTGTCGGCCATCAACAAGGACTTCACGGTCGTCGACTGCGGCACGCCGATCCGGGTGCTGAAGCTGTACGCCGGCACGCTGTACAAGCACCCGGAGACGGCGAAGTTGCACCTGCTGCTGGAGTTCGGCAACAACAACGGCTACCGCATCGGCGAGCAGGAGTGGGAGGACGTCTGGCACCGCCTGGTGGACGTGGAGTTGGAAAGCGGCCAGACGCGGCAGACCAACGGCAGCGACGGGGTCACGTCGCTGCACTTCCTGCACCCCAACGGGCTGATCTACCTGTTCGAGGGCAAGACCCGTCCGGCGAGCCTGGGCGAGTACGACCCGCGCACGGGCAAGTACCGCCGGGTCGGGGCCTTGGGCGACAGCCCGTACAAGGTCGTGCTCGCGCCCAGCGGCCGAGTGTACGTGGGCGAAGTGAACGGGGGCGTGTCCGTCTGGGACCCCGCCGGGCGGGCACTCATCCACTACGACAGGCCCGCCGGCCGCAAGATCCATTGGGGCGTGTACACGATGGAGGTCGAAGAGCCCTGGATCTACTGCGGCATGACGAACCAGGGCAAGTGGTTCCTGACAGCCATCGACACCCGGACCGGCAAAGCCACGAGCTACTTCGACGTCGAAAGCGGGCAGGAGCCGGCCAGGGCCGGGGGGAACAGCGTGACTCGGACGACGGCGGGCAATCTGTTCTTCGGCCCCTACCCGCTGAAGGACGGCCAGCCGCAGAGGGACGCCCAGGGCAACCCGCTGAAACGGAACCCGCCCGGCGAAAGCAAACCCGACAAGAGCCCGCCGCTGGAAGGCAACCGCTCCTGGCCGAACATGTGGAAGGTCGCCGGCTACGCGGGCTCGCGCTCCAAGGAGGCCGAAGAACAACTGGGCATCGAGTTCGATCTGACCGACGTCGAGCCGAACAACTGGAACGGCGCCGTCGCCACCGTGCGCTGGCGCAAGAAGGGCGAGGCCGCGTGGCGGACGGTGCAGATCAAGGGCTTGGAGCCGGTCGGCATGTCGACCGAGTGCCTGGGCGTAACGCCCGACGGCAAGCTGATCGGCGTGGCCGCCTTCTATGGCTCCGTGTTCCGCTTCGATCCGCTGACCGGCACGAGCGAACGGCTCGGCCTGGCCCCGGGCAGCGTCTACCAGATCCTGCCCACCGCAGGCCACACGTACTTCTGCGGCTACGTCTCGTTTCTGGCCGACTACGACCACAGCCAGCCGTACCTGGTCCACAAAGACGGGACGCCGAGCACGAATCCAAAGAACTTCAGCACGGGCGTCAAGTGGACCCACTGCATGACCCAGGGTCCGGACGGACGGATCTACCTCGGCGGCTACGACGGTCGCCACCGGACCGGCGGCGGATTTTCCATCTTCGACCCCAAGACCCGGGAGATGAAAAACCTCCGCGAGCCCTGGTTCGTCCACCAAGGCGTGCGCTGCCTGTGCCTGATCCACGGCGGCAAGACGCTGGCCATCGCCACGCGCCCCGTCGGCCAAAAGGTGCCGGACCCCAAGGGGCGCATTTTCTTGTTTGACCTGCAGACGCAAGAGATCGTCCGCGAGGTCGTCCTGGACGAACTGCCCACGAACCCGGACCAGTTGTTCGTAGCCGGCGAGCGAGCCGTGATCGGCGTCTCCCGCGCCACGGAACCCGACTCGAACGGGCGCGAACAGGACGTGACGCTGGTCTACGGACTGGACGCGGACAGTGGCAAGGTGCTGTTCCAGAAACGGTATCCGGGCCGCGCCTTCACCGGCATCTGCCGTTACGACCACACCGACGTGGTCCGCGGCCCCGACGGCTGCGGTTGGCTGTTCGTCGACGAGTCGTTGTGCCGCATCCACCCCGACGGGACCTTGGAGACGGTTCGCCCCCAGATCGACTACCGCGGCAAGATGCTCTGGCATGGCAAGACGCTGTACATCTGGAACGGCGGCCGAGTCTACTCCCGCCTGTTCGCCAACGTCGTGCGAATCCCCGATTTGTTCGGGGCGTCCGGCGCGCCTTAGAGTCCCAATTCGTAGGACCCGCTCGCCGTGCGCGCATCCGTCACTTTTCCGGTTTGCGATGCAACACAACCTGTTCGACCCACGTGGTCTTTCCCCCTCCCCCCTGCCCTGCCCCGGCGGCGAGGGGCTTGGTGGCGTCGATCGCCAGGCCCGTGAGCCCCGCCAGCAGAAAGGCAGCGGCGCAGGCCAGGAACGCCGCCATCCAGTTCTGGCTGGGGCCGATGATCCAGATCAGCAGCGGCGGCGTGACGGCCGCGCCGAAGTTGCCCCACATGTTGGTCCAGCCCAACACGGAGGCCGTCTGCCGTCCGCCGATGTCCTGGCAGAACGCCCACACCGTCCCCTGACTCCAATCGGTCAGGAACGCCACCAGCGAGAACAGCACGACCGCGCCCCACGGCGAGGGCTCGAACAAGAAACCCAGATAGGCGCCGACCGCCAACAGCCGCGACAAGCCGATCGGCAGCGAGCGGCTCCACCGCAAGCCCATCGTCCGCAGCAGATAATCCGTCCACAGGCCGCCCAGCACGGTGCCGAACCAGCCGACCAGGGGCGGAATCGAAACCAGCAGCGCCCGCTCCTCGACCGGCAACTGGTGAACGCTCTGAAAATAACGCGGGGCCCAAGTCACGATGAACACCCAGCCGACGTTGGTGAACAACTGCGAAGCGGAGAGCAACCACAGACTGAGACTGGCGGCCAGGCGGGCGAGGGCGGCGGCGGGCGCCCCCCTGCCCTGCCCTGGATCTGGGGTCAGACGCACAGAATTCAATTTTCGCGGCCCATCGTCCTGCCCGGTGGAAGATTCAGTCCCCGCGAAAATTGAATTCTGTACGTCTGACCCCAACGGCGGAGTCGCAGGAGCGCGGTTTTCGATCAGGGACCGTTCGGCGTCGTTCACGCCGGTGTGGTCCGCCGGGTGGTTGCGGCACGTCCACCACACCAGCGCAGCGACCGCCAGTCCCAGGCAACCGTAGACGAACATCATCGGACGCCAGCCTGCGCCGTAAAGTCTCCGCACGGTGTCGCGGTGGGCGGCTTCCAGGATCAGGCGGTTCAGCCGCTGGACCTGCCGCTCGTCCAACTCTTCCGGCCGCTGGGCCAGCAACCGCCTGGCTTCTCGCTCCAGCGGCAACGACGACGCGGCGGCGCGGCGGAAGAACCCGCGCCGCGAGATCATGCCGTTCAGGTCGGCGGTGAGTTGCCCGGCGTCGAGACCGGGCGGCGCGGCGAGGGGAACCACGTCGGCCCCCCCTGCCCTCCCCTGCCCCGGCGCCTTCCGGCGCTCTGTCTCGGCATTCCGCTCCGCTCGATATGCGGTCGCACAGTCCGAGACGGCAGACCGCGTAGTCGTCGGCAGAGCGTTCAAAATCTTGGCGTTGACGACCGCCGCCACGTCGGCGTCGCCGCCTGGAGCGGAAAGCTCGTAGCAGAACCGCGGCACGTCCAGCAAATCCCGCGGCCGGAGCGTGGCGGGCGTCGCAGCCGGCGTCAGCCACACGATCAGCGGTCCGCTGGCAAACAGCGCCAGCCAGCCGCCCACGCGCCCGCCGACCGACACGAGGCTGCTGGCCGTGGCCCGCGCCGACACGGGCATCCACCTGCCGATGAGGCTGGCGCCCGTCGGATACGCGCCGGCCTGCGCGATGCCGAATCCCAATCGCAGCAGGATCAGCATCCCGAAGCCCGCGGCCACACCGGTCAAGCCGGTCAGCAGCGACCAGCCCAGAACGTAACTGGTCAGCATGAGCCGCGGGCCGAAGCGGTCCGTCAGCCAGCCGGAAGGGACTTGGCTCAGCGCGTACGTCCAGAAAAAGGCGCTCAGCATCCAGCCCACCTGGCTGTCGGTCAGGCCCAAGTCCTCCTTGATAAAAACTTCGGCAAAGGAAATGCAGAAGCGATCCAGGTACAACAGCACCGCCATCAGGGCCGTGACGGCCACGACGAGATAGCGGACGCGTGTGGGGGACGAAGGCGGCATGGGGGAGGAAGAAAGTCAAAGAGTCAAAAAGTGAAAAAGTGAAAAAGTGAAACGGGGTCTGGTTGGTCAGTTTTCACTCTGCACTTTACACTTTCTTCCAACAATTCCAACTGCCTCGTTTACTCTGGGAGACTCGGTCGGAACGTACGGCGGAGAACGTCTGCTGTCGCGATGACGGTCCTTGGGTAGAATTACGGCGGCGCAGACGTTTTCGAATTTCGTCCTCAGGGACACACCGATGGAGATCCCAACTGCTGGCAAACTGTTTCTGGGGGGCTCGCTGGGGGCTTGCGGAGGCGCTGTCGGGTTGGTGCGTTTGGGCACTGCCCCGTTACTCGTTTTTCGCGACGTCTTTGCCGTGCGCGCCGGCGGGTCCTTGCCGGAGTCGCTGCAGTATTGCGGCGCGTTGGCCCTGTTCAGTCTGCTTTTTGGCGCGGCGAGCCTGGTGGCGCTGACCGGTCTGATCCAGTTGGCCCGTATGGCCACTTTCAGTTCGCTGGCGCTGATCCTGCTGATTGCCGCCGGCGCGGCAAGTGCCGCCGGCGGTGGCGGATTATGGCTGGGAGCCTCCCGCCAGTTGGCTTCGTTCCGCGTCGCCGCGCCGTCGGAAGCAGGGCCCAAGCCGCACGAAGTGGCCACGGCGGCTGAATACGCCTTGGCCCCAGCGCGCGTGGGATTCGCGGGCCTGCTGGCAAGTTCCGCGCTGCTGCTGGTGCTGTCCTGCGGCAGTCTGAAGGGCAGTCCGAACGGCGCGCGGCCGCGCGTTGCCGTAGGCGTTGTCGGCCGGTTCTCCGCCGCCAGTGTCACGGGCTTCGCCCTCGTGCTGGCGGCCACGTGGTTTCCGATGCACAAGCTGACGACTGCGCTGACGTCCGGCGGCACGGTGAAGCCGGACGAGATTGCGCTGTCGATCTCCCGCACGCTGCAGTTGAGCGTGCTGGCCGCCGCCCTGCTGCTGATGCACGGAGTCCTGCTGATTGGGTTCGGCATCCTGGTGCGGCGAGTGCCAGGCCCGACGAAGTAAGGACTTCGTGGTTCAGCTTCCTTCGCAAAACTGCAACGAATAGAGGTCGGCGTCCTGCAGTTCAAACCGCAGGCGGACCGTCTGGCCGGCGAGTTTGCTGACGTCCGCGCCGGACTTCCAGTTCACCGTGTGCTCGATGCGGTCGCCGATGATCTCCGGGCAGTCTGCCAAGGAAAAACCCTCGATCGGTTTCCCGTCAGCCGTCTGCAACTCGACGCGCAGCCCGCCGGCCGCCGATGTCGAGTAATTGATGTTCAGCCGATTGCCGGAAAAGACGAACGGCTTGGTGATCATCTGCCCGCCGCCATACGGGCCGGACACGGAAACAAAGCCGTCCGGCCGCAGCGAGTATCGCCGCACGTGATTGCTGGGGTATCCGGAGTGGTGCTTCACGTACAGCGACAATTCCCGCTCGCCCGTCTGGACGATGCCGCGAGCCGCGTAGTTGGCGCGCGACGTCCAGTTCTCCAGGTCGAATCCCGGCCGGACGTAGGCTTCCAGGAACGTACGCTTGAAATCGACCCCGCCGCGGGCCGAAGCCAGCAGGATGTCGGTACAGTCGTTGGCGTAGTTCCACTCCTTCGGCGTGCCGATACGGAAAGCCTCCTCGTCGGTCACCACCCGCCGCCCCGGCAGGAATCGCGTGGGCAGCCCCAAGTACAGATGGGGCGCACGCACGTACGGGTCGATTTGGTTCGTATACAGGTGCTGCCGCGGCTTGCCGTCCAGCTCCAAGTCAACCGGCTCGGTCCAGTGAATGAAGTCCTGCGAAGTCGTGCGGGCGATCCACCGCACGCTATCGCGGAACACGCGGAAGTAGCACACGTACTGCTTTTCGCTCTCCGACCAGAACGCGTTGTTCTGCGAATCGAAGGCCCCCTTGGTGATCACCGGCTCCGGTTGCAGTTCCCGCCAGTGGATCCCGTCGGGTGAGGCAAAGGCGATCAGGCCAGGAGCGCCGGTTCCGCCGAGTGCTTTGTAACGCTGGTCGGCCGGGGCGTCTGGGTTCGCGTCGATGAAGGGCGCAAAGTTGTGACAGCCCCGATGCCGCGCCAGCACGACGTTGTTGTCCTTCGTCCCCTGCACCTCGAACAAGCCCAGCTTGGGCCGCGTCCAGTTGACGCCGTCGCGACTCTCGGCGACGCAGGTGACCTCCACGTCCAGCGTATGCCGCGCGGCCGGCATGCCCCGGTAGTAAAACCGGAACAGGTCGCCGTCCTTCAGCACCGTCTCGTAGCCGCAGTACAGTCCTTCCCACGGCTGGTCGAACTTCAGCACAATCTCCCGCGGTTGCGGGGCATGCAATTCGAGCCGGGCTCCCTCCAGCCGGTCGATCAGCAGTTGATCGACAAACAACTCGCGCCGGGCCCCGATGTTGATTTCTCCCTCGGCCGCAGCGGCCGAAACCAGCCGCGCCACGCACCAGCCAGCCAGCAGACCCACCATCAACTTGTTTGCTCGCGACATGAAAGGGACTCCTTTGTTTTCGGTGTTCTGCAAAGTCATCGTCTGGGTCTCCGGGACAGGCACAGTTCCCGGCTCAACCTTTACCCGCGAGCATTTTGGAGTGCGGCGCCTTGTCGCCGCTTTGGCTCGATGCCGATGCGACGACCGGCCCTGTGTGTTCAGATGCGTAGCCCCTTGACGGTGTTGTCGAGTTCGCCGTCCACAACTAGGTCGGTAATGCGCCATGCCATACGGGTATCGTACCCACAGACCACCACCAGCGAAAGAAGCCCGACGTCGTCCGACTCCGCACAAGGGAGCCAAGCCCGCTCACGCCTTTGCGGTTTGGTAAGCCGTAAGGTGTTCCCTCTCGAACACGGCCGATGGCGGCCCGAACAAGAATCCCCCTTCGACGCTCCATTCAAGTTCGATAGTGTTTTCTTCGAAGGTGGCCTTTGCAGCAGATCGAAGATGAAGTTCCCCCGGTCGGTTCACTGTTCGGCTTTTCCTGCACGACGTCAACACGACGGTCCAACCCGCATCGAGAAAGTCGGCCAGAACTTCACGATCGGGTAATGCATCCCTCTCGCCTGCCGAAACCGCCGCTACCTTGGCCTCGGCGTCGTCGCCGCCAAGCCTGCACAAGTCCGTGAAATGGTTCTTGAGGGAACCGTGGTGCGGAACCTTGATCGATTGGAAGTGGGCTGCAGTGGATCGTTCCTGAGCGTGGTCGCGCCAGACCTTCAGCGCCCGCGAGATACCCGCGGACGAGGCATCGGCCGCGAGTAGGACATTGAATTTCATGTTTCCATCGTTCACCGCAAGAACTACGACGAGCGACAACTCGTTTGCCTCCAATTTGGCATTCGGGTTCTTTGCGTAAGCCTCGATACTTGCCTCCGTTAGCCGACGTTTCGCCTTCGCGTCCGGTCCGATAGGCACGAAATCAATCCGTCCACTACTGCCCTTTGGCGAGACGGAAGGACGTTCGGCATCCAACTCACGCCAGTCAAGATCTCCCTGTTCGTCCCACGCTCGGAGTGCCTGCTGAAGCCGCCGGTACTCGCGTTGCCCCGGACGTTTCGGCTGCACTAGCAGTTCCCTGATCTGCTGCGCCGTCAAACCGCTGTCGAAGTAAAACCCCACAGACTTCCCATCGCTCTCGATGAAATGCCTGAGAACATCGTGCATTCCCAGAAAGTGATCGTAGTCAGGATGCGTTTGGAAGACGAGCGCCAGAGTTTGGATTTGTTTCTCCTGGACGAAATCGAAGAAGCGACTTCGCACTCCGCCGGTCTTAGGCAAGTAACAGTCGACGAGCACCCAACGTCCGTCGGGCAGGCGAACGAGGATCGTATCGCCGTGGCCACAGGCAAACAAGTAGACCTCGATACGGCTCCGGTCAGAACTCGATCGGACCGGTGACTTTTTTTCTTTCGCAGGGTTCGTCATCGAGTTCTTCCAATGGCTCCGAATCATCTCGTCCATCGACGGAACCGTGCACAACGTGAACGTACACGGCAAGGCAGTCACCCTTGTTGGGGAGTTTTCCGTCGGTGAACTGGCTTCGGGTGTACGTGTGCTCGACAACGTCGTCGTCCGTGTCGAATACGACGGTGGCGGTGTCGCCGTGGATATGTTCGACGACGCCTTCGTAGGACTCGATCATTTTCAGATGGCCGTGCTTTCGGTCCAGCAACAGAGCGAGGGTCGCGTCGATGGCCTCGTTTCGCCCCTTCAAGATGTCCAACAAACTGTCATTCTGAGCACGCAACTTGTCCAGTTCGGAGAGCAGTTGGTCGTATCGTTGCGTCTCTCGTGCGGCATTTCTCCGCGCTTCCGCAACTCGCGACTGCAACAACTGGTTCTCCAAGCGAAGTTGGCTGCACCGCTGCTCCAACTCCAACAACGTGTTCTTCTCGTCTCGGACAGTCAGCCCTTTTTCACGTCGGGCGGGAGACGTCTCCCCTTCGGCCCGGCGCATGGACTCTACGGCCGTCCTAAACTCGGCAAGTCGTTTGAACAGGTCGGTCTTCCCAGAACCGCCGTGACTCAAGAACAGCAAAGGACGGCCCGGTGCCTGCAGGAACGCGGCCTGCGCTTCGTCCAGAAGTTCCGATAGCTCAGCCATTTTCCACCTCGGACTCGTTGTCGTGTGTCGTCAAGAGCCGCTTCTTTGCAGCGTCAAGCCGGAGCATCAGCAAGTCAATGTCGGATTCATCGCACTCCAATTCAAAACTCTCCAGCCCGGATTGCGGAAAGGGGAGCGGGATGTCCTCCCCGAAGAAGATCCGCAGGAAGGCAGTCTGAGCTTCCGTTCCTTTGGAGTAGCGTATCTTGAGCCGCACGAACGGGGTATCCACCCGCTCATTGCGGGAAGAGGCAAGCCGCTCTTCCACAATCTCAAAATCCAATTCTTCCAAGCAAGCTGCCGTAGCGGAATTGAGCCGCAGCGACCGAGTTCTCAGCGCTTCGGTAAACAATTGTTCCGCAACAAGGGCAGCCTTTTTCTCAACCTGTTCCCGGAATTGCTCTTTGGCAGCCCCTTTCAGATCCTTCAACCGGTCGCCGGAAATCATTCTCGTGAACATTGTAACGACAGCTTCACTGCTTCCCATGTTCACACGCGCCGAAAGGTGGCGGCGTATCTCGTCGAGGACTTCCTTCGTCTCTTCTGGGGACAACTCTTGGCCCTGCTGCCTGGATGACAACTCAGCACGAAATACCTCTACGTCGCCGACAAACTGCGCTGACCGCTTGCGTCCCAGGAAAATGAGAAACTTGCCGCGATCTCGCAGTTCCGCCAGCGCGCGTACCCCTGCCTCAAATTGTTCAAGCGGAACTTCAGGAAGTTCCACTTTATCCGCCTTCTTGTCCGAAGTCTTTGCCACGACGATGTTTCCGTAATATCAACGTGTGAATTCCGACCGTCCAAACCGACAGTATATTTTAACCATCGGCCGAAGACAATCGAGTACTGCTGCCGTATTCATCGGGATAATCTAGCCGAAGGCCATTTGTGGTCCGAGCCGCCCGTTTGGCGTCCCAGATCGCTTCCGGACCGGGCGGAAGATAGGATCGTGCGGCACAGGCCGCGCAAGCCTCGCAACGAACGTACAGCGGTGAGGAACCACGTCTCGCGATACGCCAGCGCGACGATCACGACGCCCGTTGCACTCGAAGAGGTTGAGCTGCCGTTCGTGGCTCACGTCGCTGAGGGTGCTGCTGTCCGGCGCCAAGTGGTTCTGACGCAACAGTTGTCCGGGCGTGAACAGCTTGTCGCGCAACATACTTCGGCCAGCCTCGTCGAGGTGGCCGATCCGCGTCAATCCATCCTGGTTGTCGACTGCAAGGATGGATTCGGTCGGGATATCCGAATTGTCCAGCAGGTCGGGGCTGTGGCTGGTGACCAGGATCTGACAGTGTTGGGAACGTTCGCGGAGGGAGGACAGCAGCACGCCTGCGGCTGCGGGATGCAGGGCATCTCCGGCTCCTCCAGGCCGATCAGGCTCGGTGGCAGGCGGCCCTCGCGAGCGGCCTTGGCCTGAAAGACGGCCAGCAAGATGCCGAAGGCGCGGAGGGCGCCATCCGACATGTCGCCGGCGAGGAAACGCCAGGGATGCTCCTGGCCCTTGACCGACTGCCGGAATTCGATGGTCTCCTGGGAACCCAGCGTCTTGGTCTCTGCGTCCGACACGCCCGGTACGATGCGCGACAGGTTAACCGTCACGCGTTGGCGGATGTCGGCCGAGAATTGCTGCAGCACGCTGGCAGCGTTGCTGCCGTCTCGGCGGAGTCGGTCGCCGGGATCGGACTTCTGCATCGCGCCGATCTCGCGTGGATTCAGATTGTAGACTTTGATCCGTGACAACGCGTCCAACACGGGCCGCAATTCGGGGACGCTCGATGCGGCCACCAGGAACAGACGGTCGGGAAGCGTTGCGGGCAGGCGGCGGCCCGCTGCGGCACCGGCGCTTGTGCGGTTCGGCACCGCAAACGGGCGAGGACTCGACGGGACCAGCGTCAGTTGCGATAATGATTGTGAAGTGCGTAGTTTGCCTCGTTCGAGGGAGCGGACCACGATGAGCGAATTCGATAGCCCGTGGAAGGAAGCGCTGGAGGTTTTCTTGGAGCCGTTTGTCCAGTTCTTCTACCCCGACGTGCATGCCGACGTGGATTGGAGCCGGGGGTACGAGAGTCTGGACAAGGAGTTGCAGCAGATCGTGCGCGAGGGCGAGTTGGGGCCGCGGTTGGCGGACAAGTTGTTCAAAGTTTTCCCGAAGGACGGCGGGGAGTTGTGGCTGCTGGTCCACGTCGAGGTCCAGCATCAGCGGGACGACCAGTTTGGCGAGCGGATGTACATCTACAATTACCGCATCTACGACCGGTTTCGCCGGGGCGTTGTCAGTCTGGCAGTGCTGGGAGACGAACACCGCCGCTGGCGGCCACGGCAATTCGAGTTTCGCCGTTGGGGATTCTCGTTGCGAATGCGGTTCCCCATGGTCAAACTGTTGGACTACCGCTCGCGGATGAGCGAGTTGGAGGCGAACCGGAACCCGTTTGCCGCCGTTGTGCTGGCGCACTTGAAGACCCTGGAAACCCGACGCCTGCCGGCGGAGCGTTGCCGGTGGAAGTTGCGGCTGGTCAAAGGGTTGTTTGAGCGCGGGTTGACCGCCGAGGAAATTCGACAACTGTTTCGGCTGATCGACTGGCTCATGGACCTGCCGCCGGAATTGGAACAGGAGTTTGAGGAACAACTGTACGCTTTCGAGGAGGAACGGAAAATGCCGTACATCACAAGCGTCGAACGACGGGCCCGCGAAAAGGGACGTCAGGAGGGACGCCAGGAGGGACGTCAGGAGGGCGAGATTAGTGGCCTGCAGGAGGGAATCGAATTGGCGCTGGAGCTGAAGTTCGGATCCGACGGCTTGGCGTTGATGCCGCTGGTGCGGCAAGTTCAGCAGCCGGACGTCTTGCGCAGCGTTCGGCAAGCGCTGCGAACCGCGGACACGCCGGAACCGATTCGGGCGCTGCTGTCGCAACCAGAATGATGAGGTCCGGATTGCCAAGCTCGACGGCCGCGGCGAGACATGCCGGCTCGGTCAGCGGGCGGGCGCGGCGTAGGCGCTGAAATCGCAAGCCGAGAGCTTGACCGTTCCCTGGTCCGCTGTGATCCAGGACATTTACCGTTTGCTGCTCTTGCGTTTGACCGCGAGTCAGACGCCCGACCCGCCGGCCGCGGACACGGCGCCGGGCCATCGGGCGGGTACTAGCCAGCACACGCTCTGAGGGGAATACGACGATGGACTCGATGATACGGTTTTTGATTTCCTGCAGCTTTCTTGGGGCGGGCACCCTCGCCGCGGCCGCACCGGTCGCGCTGTACGTGTCCCCGGATGGCGCGGACACCAATCCCGGTACGGCGGAGAAACCGTATCGAACGCTCCACTGCGCCCAGGAAGCTGCGCGGCAGGCAGTCCCGTCGATGGACGGCGAACTGATCGTGAATCTCCTGCCCGGCGAATATCGGCTGGACAAAACACTGGAATTCACCCAGGCGGATTCCGGGCGAAACGGGTTCCGCGTGATCTATCGCAGCGTCGGGGGGCCAGGCCAGGCTCGGATTCTCGGCAGCCGTCCCCTGGTCGGCTGGCAGCCGCATCGCGACGGGATCTGGAAGATTGCGGTGCCGGAAGGGGGGCGGTTCCAGACGCTGTACGAGAACGGCCGGCGCGCGTGGAAGGCAAGGTTCCCCAATTACGAGCATCACCCAAACATGCCGACGGCGCGCGGGCGGTACCTGGTGAGCGTCGAGGGCAGCCCCCAGCCGGCCGCCGACAAACGTGAACCGACGGGCTGGCTCGTCTATCGGCCCGAAGACGCTCCTCCCGTGACGGCGCCGGCCACGATGGACATCCTGCTGTTTGCCGAAGGCAAGTGCGACTGGATGCGCACGCTGCGCAAGGTCGTGGCGATCGACCCCCAACAGCGCCGGATCACCATCGCCGGAAGCTTCTGGATGGGCGTGAAAGCGCAGGCCCGCTTCTTTCTCGAAAACGAGTTGGGCTTCCTCGATGCGCCCGGCGAGTTTTGCCTCGATGCGGTTGAGCACACGCTGTATTACAGACCGTTGGGCGAGGGGCATCCGGACTCGCTGGGTATCGCCGCGCCCGTCTTGGGACGGCTGATCCAATTCCAGGGCGTCTCCCCCGAACAGTGCGTCGAAAACGTCTCGCTGGTGGGCCTGATGCTGGCCGAGACGGATGACGCGCCGCAGGCCGGCTGGTGGGCGACCCAGTACGGGCGACGGGACGGCGCGCTGGTCTGGATGAGCAACACGCGAAACGTCGAGATCCGCGATTGCCACCTGAAGAACAGCGGGCGCAGCGGCATCATGATGATTGGGCAGAACGCCGACAATCTCGTCACGGGATGCTGGATCGAGCACCTGGGCGTCAACGGCGTGACGCTCTGCAACCGCTTTTCCGGCCCGGACAAGGCGAAAGCGACCGAAGACCGCTGCGAGCGCAACCGGGTTTTGAACTGCCGCATCCACCACGTGGGCGAAATCCACTGCTACGCCGCCTGTGTGAATGCGTTCAACGTGAGCGACAACGAAGTAGGATACTGCGAGCTGTCCGATTCCGTCCGCTACGCCGTCACGGTCCGCGGCAACAGCGGAGAGCAATACGGCCCGTTGGTTTTCGAAGCGAATCTCCCATTTTGCCGGGGCAACCGGTTTCACCATCTGTGCATCTACCGCTGCGGCCAGGACAGCGGCGACATGGGCGCGCTGCACGCCGCGAACTTGAACATCCCCGGCGGCGACGCGGTGAACACCTTCGAGCAGATCACCGTGGCCGACTGCCGGGCAATCCCCTCCATGCAAGACATCGCTCCCGATGGCATCTTCCTGGACTGGCCCCAGATGGCCATGCACCAGGTCTTCCGCCACGTGCAGATCGTCCGCATGCAAGGCCGGCAGCTGCGCAGCCACGGGCCGGAGAACGGCGCGTCGGCCGCGACGGAGAATGTGAGCTGGGAAGCGGACTTCGACGCGAGCCGGATGGAGTACGACGCGATCGGTCTGCGTCCCGATTTTCCGCAGGAATACGGCGGTGCGTCCCCCGCGCCGCTTCCGCCTCCTGGGGATTTCCAGGCAAAGCCCCTGGGGCCGGACTGCGTTCAAGTGAGTTGGCAATCCGCGGTGGCGGCGGGCCAGCCAGCGGCGCTGTACGTGGTGTATCGCGACGGCGTTCCGGTGGCGACCACGACGTCCACGTCGCTGGAGGATCACGGCTTGACCGAACGCACGGTCTATCGCTACAGCGTCGCGGCGCGGGTCCGGGAGTTCGCTCCGGTTGGACCGCGCAGCCCGGAATGTGAAGTGGTTACGCCGGCCGACACGACGCCGTTACTGCTGCGCGGCGTGCTGGCGGGCGATGATGCGGAGCAGGTCTGGGTGCGGTTCAGCAAACCCGTTGATCCCGCCACCGCCGGCTTGGCCGCCAACTATCAGATCGACCAGGGCGTGCAGATACGGGAGGCCCAGCCGCAGGCCGTCCCCGCGCTTGTGCGGCTTCGTACGACACCGTTGACGCCGGGCACGACGTATCGCTTGACCGTCCACGGCGTCACGGATACGGCGGCGGCCCGTAATCTTGCGGCGCCGGACGCGCAGGTCACCTTCGGCGCGGACCGGATGGTGCTGCACTACACGATGGACACAAGCGACGGAGACACGGTGGTAGACGCCAGCGGCAGCGGTCGGCACGGCCGGCTGAAGGGCCACGCGGCCTGGGCGCCGGACGGCGGCCGGATTGGCGGCGCGTTGCTGCTGGACGGCAAAGACGCCTCTGCCGAGGGGCCCGCCGATTTCGAACTCGGCCAAGCCGATTTCACCTTGGCGGCGTGGATTTGGAAGGAACATGACGGGAACATGATCATTTTCGCCAAGGCCGACGGCTTCAAGAAACATGAATGGTCCTGGGGCTGGACTCCCTGCTGCTTTCGCGCAGAGAATCATCTGACGTTCCATCCCGACCCGGCGGATCTGGTCGCTCAGCGGTGGATGCACTTGGCGTTCGTGCGCCGCGGCAACCAGGGCCAGGCGTACGTCGACGGCCGGCCGAGCGGCGGCCAACACGATCTGTCCGTCCTGGGCGACTTGACCAGCGGCCAGCCCTTGCTGATCGGCCGGCGCCGCCACGAGGAGACACCCATCTGGTTCCAGGGCCGGATCGACGACGTACGGATCTACGACCGAGCGCTGACGGCGGACGAAATGGCCGTCCTGGCGGCGCTCCGATGACGAGTGGTTTTGACGTGCAGAATTCCAGACTGGCGGTTGGCATCGTTCGAGGAATGAGTGGCGCAAGCTCCCAGTTTGCGCCGCGGCGTCGTGAAAGGATGCCGGGTCTTTTGGTCGGGGTATGTCGCCCTGGCCGAGTCCGATCCGCGAGCGGTCGTGATGCACGCGTTGATGGAGATCGAGCATCAGGAGGTCTTCCTGGAGATCCGGGAACTTGATCCGCTGCGGCGGCTGGTAACCTGCATCGAGGTGCTATCGCCGTTCAACCAGCGGGCTGGTTCGGCGGGTTAGCTGGAGTAGCAACGGCGGCCGAAATAACTTTCCGAATTTTCGCCACCACGCTGGCAAGCAGCGTGGTGGCGCAGAGGAGGCTCCCCGCGCAAAGTCGCTGCGGATTCCACCGTGCGAGTCAGCGCGTGCCTTGGCTTGCCGCCAGTTCTCGCCGAAACGGGGAGGTTGTTTCGGCCTCCGTTGCTACGACCGCAAGCGTCAGGTGTTTCAGGAGCGCCATGTCAACCTGGTCGAGATCGACCTGTTGCGCAGCGGCCGCCGGCGGAGCATGGAAAAGCCTCGGCCGGACAGCCCGTACTACGTGCTGGCGATACGCAAGAGTGCTGCTCCGTCTGGCCGTCGGTTTTGATGCCGCTGTTGCAGAGGAAGCCGGGTTACAGGAAGTCGTGGGTTGTGTCGTCGAGGGGGCTGCTGCTTCGTCCCTCCGGCGCATTCTGAAATTGGTCGCGGACCTTCATCGTGGCTCCGTTTCAGAAGCGGTCCAAGGTGTCGATCCAGCGGACCAGTTCGGCTCGCTCTTGGTCGTCCAGCGGGCGCGGCTCGCCGGGGCGTTTCCGCAGGATGATCGGGTACTTCATGTCCTGCAGCCGCTTGACCTGCTCCTCGATGCGTTGGCCGCCAACGGGTTGTTTTTCGGCCACCGTCAGCATCAGCGCCAGGCGTTCAATCGGATCGTTGGCGGGGACTTGGATCCGGCCGGGCAGGACGGTGTCGGTGGCCGCGGCCGCGCGGATCAGGCTGCGATGCGAAAAAGCTGTCAGCAATGCCATGGCGCCGCCCGTTTGACGGCCGCAAGCCACAATCCGTGTGCGGTCGATGTGGTACTTGGCGATCACCTCGTCCAGCGTCTTGCGGAGGTAGTCGCTTTCGGTGGGCAGCCAGCGTTGCGGGTCGGCCGACTGCGGGACGAGAAGGATCAAGTCGTTTGCCTGGCAGACGCCTTTCCAGGTTTCGATCAGCTGCGCACGGTCGACGTCGCCCGGTTCGTGCAGCCACATCAGCAGCCCGTAGGCGACCTCCGGGTGATAGTTGTCGGGCACGTAGGCAAAGCACTCGTTCGTTTCTTCAGGCAGTTTGACGTTCACTGCGCCGACGGGCGGCCGCTGGGCGGCCGACGCCTGGACGGGCCTGCGGGCGGCCGGCAGGTGTTGCGGGATCGCCGTCGGCAGGCTTGCCAATTCCAGCTCGAATTCCCGTGTCTCGGCTGCGCGTTGGACGGCCGCCTTGATTCGTTGTTTGGGTTCGTAGTTGCCCAGGATTTCCCAGGCCGAAGCCACGTCCGCGACCGGTTTGTCCGACAATCGGACCAAGCGGTCTTCGGCCCGAAGGCCGGCTTTCGCCGCGGGGCTGCCGGGGTAGACGTAGCGAACCACCACGCCGGGCTTGGCGGCGGGCGAGCGATCGGGGAGCAAGCCGAGGAACGGGGTTTCGTACGGTTCCAGCCGGCCAGCCAACTCGACCACGATTTCCACGCGCCGCGCGCCGCGCAGAACGACCATGTTCAGTTGCTCGCCGGCATATCGCGGTCCCAGGGCGTGCCGCAACTGGGTTTGCCGCGCGATCTTGATTCCGGCGACCTCGACGATGCGATCACCGGCCTGCAGGCCCGCTTTCCTGGCAGGCGACTTGGGCTGGACCGCAGCGATCTCCGGCGGATCGGCGTAGATGTCGTTGCCCTGGAGCGTGATTCCCAGCAGGCCGGGATACAGCTCTTCGCCGCGTTTCAACTTGTCCAGATGCCGCAAGACATCGACCAGCGGAATCGCGAAACCGATCCCCGAATCGTACCATTCGGCGCCGGCGACTTCGTCCTGCTGCTGCGGGGACAGCGGCGCGAGCACGCCCAGCACGCGGCCGCGGATGTCGATCAGCGGGCCGCCATAGTTGTTCGGCGAGACCTTGGCGTCCGTCTGGATCGCCTTGCCCCAGATGCGGCTGGTGGCGCTGAGGATGCCCACGGAAACATTCGGCAACGGCTGGTCGAACGTGCGCCCGACGGCGATGGTCCATTGGCCGACGGCCATCTCTTCGCGGGGCACGACCTGGGGAACGGTCAGCAGTTCGTCGCTGGCGACCTTCAACAGCACGAGCATGCGACTGCGGTCGCGAGCCACGATCTGGGCCGTCGCCCGCCGGCCGCTGGGCAACGTGACCAGGATCGATGACGGCTGTTGAATGAAGTTGAACGCGCTGGAGATGATGTAGCCGTCGGGCGACACGGCCAGGCCGGTGGTCGCGCCGGTGCCGACCAGCACCCGTTCGACGCGTTCCAAGCCGCCGATGGTCTCGATCCGCAACACGGACGGCGCGATCTTGGCGACCGCGGCTTTGATGGCTTGCTCTTCCAAGGCGACCAGGTCGTCTTGGACCGCGGGCGCGGACGGAGGCCAGAGCAGGGAGATGAGCCAGAGGGCGGGGGCGAAACGAAGGCTGCATCGCGTGTGGATCATAGCTGGCCAGTCATGCTTCCACCGACGCGAGGTCGGTGGGCAGCGGGGTTACTGCTTGGTTTCCAGAACCACGTCGGCCAGTTGCTGGCCGCGTTGGACGGTCAAGCGCACGGGGTCGATGTGGTCGATCAGCGACAGGGTCTCCACGACGCTGGCGCAGGAAGTGACGACGCTGTTGTTGACGAATAAGATCAGATCATCGGGCTGCAGCCTGGCCCGCGCGGCCGGGGAATCGGGCGTCACGGCGTCGATGAACGGAGGGGTGCGGGACAGCACGTCGGGCACCAGTCGCACGCCGACCCGCGCCAGCGTCCAAGGCTCCGCCGGTTTCTTAATCGAATCGTCGATCTTCCGGGGCAACGTCTTGCCTGCCAGAATATCGTCCACGGGCGTCACCAATTCGCCCGCGGGAATGGCGTAGTTCAGCCACGTGTTGTTCAGGGCGTTGCGAAGTTCCTTGCCCAGGATGCCGACCAGGTTGCCCCGGCGGTCCGTCAAGGCGCCGCCGGCCGAGCCGGGGTTGTTGGTCATGGCATCGACCACGTACACGGGTCCGTCGTACGGCGTCTCGAAGGCGCCGCGGCGAGCCGCCAGCTGCGTCTGGGCCGAGACAACGCCGTGCAAGACGCTGGCGTCCTCGTCGCCGGCGGCCACGCCGAACAGATTGCTGAACGCCAGGACGCGATCCCCCACGGCCGGCTCGACCCCGTCGCTCAAGCGGAAGTGCGGCAGGCTGTCCGCGTCGATCTTGAGCACGGCGATCTCGCGGCGCGGATCCGCTCCGACCAACGAGGCCTGGTATTTCCGGCCGTCGTCCAGCGTGACGACGACGTTGTCGGTGTCCAGCACGTAGCTCCAAACCGTCAACACGTGCCCCGTGGGCGAGATCAGAAATCCGCTCTGATAGGCCTCCAATCCCTGCAGACCGCCAGCCCCGTAGATCTTGACCATCTTGGGCTGGACGGACGCGGCGATGTCGATGAAGGCGCCGTCGGCGGCTCGGCAGACGCGAGACGCGGCGGGCAACAGCAGCGCGGCCGCGCACGCCAGCCACGCTGCGGCCGGCGGCCGAGGCCGGAGTGAACGGAACGCATTGCGTGTCAGGGTAGATGTCATGTGCGGTTCATGACAGGCTGGCAAGCCTGTCCTACTTGGCGGCCAAGGTGACGGACTCCAGTCTGATCCGGGCGAAGACCGTGTCGCCGTGACGGACCAGCAGGGCGTGTGGCACCTGGCGGCCGTCGACGGGGCGGTACTCGTCGAAATAAATCTCGCAAGGATCAACTTGAGCGTCGGGAAACAACTCCATCCCAGCCAACTGGCCGGTGGCGGGGTCGAACAGGAAGCGGGCTTCGACCACGTTGTGCGTCGCGACCAGCGCGTCGTGCAACCCCGCCCGATCCGGCACGGGCACGGTGCCCAGATAGTACACGTCGCCAAACTGTTGGGGGCCCAGCCGGAGCAGGCGTTGCCACAGGTGCAGGGCGACCAGCAGTCCGCCGCTGCCTTCCGGCGCCAGTTGCGAGTCCAAGTCCCGCGCGGGATCGACGTCCACCTGCTTGGCTGCAAAGCGGCCAGTGACTTTGTCGCCCGCCAGAACGATCTCGATCCGGCTGCCGGCCGAGTCGGTGCCCGCCAGCGTCCACGTTCCGGCCAGCGGCGCAAAGTCGCCGTGGGCCAGCAGCGTGCGCCAGACGCGGTTGCGGTTCAGCTCGTTGAAGTAGTAGTTGGCATAGCCCGGCCGCTTGACGATCAGTTTTTCCAGGTGCCGAGGCGCAGGCTCCTGGCGGCGCACCTTTTCCCGCGGCACGATGCGCGGCGGTTGAGGCTGCCCGCCCGGCACGGACTTGCCCTGTTCTCCGTGCGCTTTCGGCTTGGGTTTGTCGGCGTCGCCGGGTTGCTCGTCTTGGGGCAGCGGCTTGGGCAGAGGCGGCTCTTCGACGGGCAGGGCCCCTTCGGCCTTGCGCAGCAGTTCCTCCGTCCCGTGGACGCCCATCAGCCGCACAAAGACGTCGCGGCGTTCGCCGTCACGGCGGTAGCGGAGCGGCACGCGCCAACCCTTGGGGAAGATGCCGAGGACGTTCTTGAAGCCGTTCACCGACGTGACCGCCCGGCCGCCAAACGCCAGGAGTTCGTCGCCGTACCGCAAACCTCGGCGGAAAGCGTCGCTGGTTTCCAGGATGTCCGTCACGAGAATCCGGCCGTCCTCGTCACGGGACACGGTGGCGCCCAGCGTGGCGTGATCCACGACGCGACCGCTGCGAAGACAGCCCAGGAAGTTCTTGATCTGGTTGATCGAGATCGCGTAACCGACGCCTACGTTGACGCGGCCCCGCTTTTCAAACGAGCCGCGGCCGTTGATGCCGATCAGTTGCCCGGCGGCGTTGAACAGGGGCCCGCCCGAGTTGCCCGGATTGATCGACGCGTCGGTCTGAATGCAGTCGGCGTACTCCAGCAGCGTGCCGGCGGGGTATTGGTAACGGTGGACGCCCGAAACGAGTCCATAGGTCACGGTGGGCTGAAAGTCGGTGGCCAGCAGGAACGGATTGCCGACGGCGAAACACCAGTCGCCGACGCGCACGGCGTCGCTGTCGCCCAGTTCCGCAGAGGGGAAATCCTCGCGGCCCTGCAGCTTGATCAGCGCGACGTCGCCTGTCGGATCGAGACCGACGAGCACGGCGTCATACAACTGGCCGTCGGCCATGCCGCACTGCATCCAATCGCCGGCGGGCTTGGTGACGTGAAAATTGGACAACGCATAGCCATCGGGCGTGATCACGACGCCCGATCCGCCGCCCTGGCCGTCGTTGGCAAACACGGCGACCGCGGTCTGGACCGCTCTGGCTACCGCGGCGATCCGCTGCTGTTCGGCCTGCAGGACCGCAGCGGACACCGGCTCGGCCTGGCCGACGCGGGCTGCGCCGACTGCCAGGCCAACCAGACCGAGGAAGAGAACGCCGACTTGCGGCGCAGCACGGCACCCGAAGAGCCTCATTTCGTGATCCTCGCGTCGCACAAGTCCAGACAGTCGGCGATATCCAGTTGCTCGCCGAAATCCACCAGGATCTTCAGCCGCTTGACGCCGGTGATGTCGACGTCGATCGCCAGCGGCTCGTCGCTGCCCGTCATCGTTTGGGCGAACAGCTCGCGGTCATCGCCGCTGATCACCAGACGCACGTGACCGGCCGGACGGACGCGGTCGTCGATGCCCGCCACGGCCAGGAATCGGCGGAAGTCGCCGGCCAGCCGGTAGACCAATTCAGTGCGGCTGCGAACGGCCAGGCCGCGCTCGTACTCTTGGCCGGCCAGCACCAGGGGATGGCCACCCGGCGCCGCCGATCCGCGCGGCGCAAACAGGCGCGCGACCATTTCCTTGGGCAGCTTGGTCGGGATGAAGGGACGCCAGGAAACCGTCTGCGGTTCCAAGGCGTCCAGCCACTCGCTGTTTCCACTGGAAAAATCGATCCGCTTGAGCTGCGCCAGGGGCAGCGAGACGGACACGCCTGCGACCGTCACGAGGTCCAACTGCCCGCCCGTCTGGCTCCACGATCTCACGCTCCATTGCGATCCGCAAGCGTCCGTGACTTGGGCCGATCGCCGCGGCAACTCGCCGGCGGCAGGGTGATAGTACAGCAGCCCCTCCAATTTCGTCCGTTTGGCCTGGACGACGTCGCCGTCCGACTCAAACTGCACGGCCTCGTTGCTGACGTCGCGGATCGCACCGGTCAGCTGGTCCAGGCTGTCGCCGCGGCGGATCACGAGCGAATCGCCGGCGGCCTTGGCCTCCAGCAGTTCCTGCCAACGCTGGGCCAACTGAGGCGCGGAGGCGAAGTCGCGGAACCGCACTGCGCGGATCGCGGCGGTGCGAATCGGCAGTGACTGGCCGGCAAGCGTGCGGACGGTCGCGGTGCCCGCGGCAACCGCGTACCCGTCGCCGCGAATCAGCGAACCGTCCATCAGTTCGACCCACACGGTGACGGGGCGATCGGCCGCAGCCGGCGTCGGCGCGGCCGTCAGCTCCCACAGACTGGCAAGCGCCAGTCGCTGCGGGCCGGCTTCCGTTTGGACAACGACGGCCTCCGCGGAAAGTTCGACCAGTTGACCGCGGATGGACGGCCCGGCCAAGGGGCGTACCTCCACAGGCAGCGTGCTCAGGACGATCAGAGAAATCAGGGTCAAAACGTGCATTCGCGTCTTTCGTGGTCAAGGTCGCAAGGCGCTCGTGAGCCGTGCGGTGGTGCTGGGAGCGGGGCTGGGTTCAGGCTTACAGAATTCAATTTTGGCCGAGCAGGGTCGTACCATCTGGCTGACGCCACGATCGGCCAAAATTGAATTCTGTAAGCCTGAACCCATGCTGGACAGCGTCTCTCCGTGTCAGTTTCCCGTTTGGCGCTAGCTGCCCTCGCGGGCCAGTTTGCGGAAGTATTCTTCGATCACCTCGCGGTAGTGGGAAGGGAGGCCTTTGCTGATTTGCTGCAGAGCCTCTTCCCGCTGCTTGGGAGGCAGGTTGCCCCAGCCGGACTGGATGCCCGTGCGGCGCTGGTCCACGTCGCCCGGCCCCGAGCCGCCGCCCGGCATGCTGTCCGGCATCGGCTGTGCGGACTGCTTGCCGCCCTGGCTGCTGGAGGCCGACTGCTGCTGGGCCTGTTTTTCCAGTTCCTCGATCATCTTGTCCAGCTTGGCGATCACGTCGTCTTCTTGCTTGCGCACCCGCTTGCCGGCGCGGCCGAAACCCAGCCGCCGCTCGATGTCGTCCATCATCCGGGAGACTTCATCCAGCGAATCGGCCTTCAGCGGCTTGAGGTCGGCTTCCATCAAGGCCGACAGCACCTCGAACCGCTTCGGGATGTTGCCCTTGTTTTCCTGCAAGCGGGACAGCGCCGCCAGGCAGGGTTCCTTCTGCAGCAGCCGATGGTGACAAGCGGCCTGGTAGAACAGGAGCGTCGCAGGATCGACGACGTCTGCCGGCTGGAGACCGTCGAGTTGCTCCAGAGCCTCGTCGTACAAAGCGTGCTGGGCCAGCCAGCGCCCGTACAGCAGCCGCAGGTTGTTCCTGACCAACGGCGGCTGGTCCGTGTCCCGCAGCGCGGCAAGGCTGGACAGGACCAGGGGCGGTTGGCCGCCGCGGCACAAGGCCACGAAATCGCGCGTGGCGGGGACGGCCAGGGCGATGGTCTCGGCCAACCGGTCGAGGATGTCGGCGCTGACGGCCGGCAATTGATCCTCGGCCCACAGCGCAGCGAGTTTGGCCTGGGTTGCGTCCTCGTGGCTTTGGGCGGCCAGCCACTGTTCGACCGCGGCTTTGACCTCCGCTACCGGCGGCGGCTGCCACGTGGCGCGTTTCTGCAGCTCCTCGTCGGCCCGCAACGGCGCGACGACGGCAGCCAAACTCACCATCCAGAGGAGAAAGCGATTTGCTGTCATCCACGTCTGCTCCTATCCTGGCCTGCGGCCGGAATCCAGCCAGGTTGGGACTCTGTTCCGACTCGGTCGGGCCGGAGTCCCCGCCTGCGAAGATGCGCACCGCAACCAACCTCACTTGTTCTTTCCCAACACGATGTCGCGTGTCAGGCGGTAGATCGTCTCCTGGCGTTCGGCCAACTTGATCAGCGCCTCGCGCAAGTCCTGATCGGTCGCCTGGCCGACCGGGTCCTCCACGTCCTTCAGCAGCCGAGCGTAGCGTTGGGTGCGGGTGTTGACCCGCAGCTGCAGTGCCCGGATCATTTTCAACTCGGCGATGGCATCGACCAGCGGCATGTCCTGGGGTTGGCCCGGCCGTGCCAGTTGTTGCTGCCGCTGTTTTTCCATGTCTTTTTGCGCCTTCTGCAGGGCTTCGATCATCTCCTGCAGCGCCGCGATGACGTCCTGTTCGATGCCCTGCGTGATGTCCTCCACTTTGGCGGCGTCCAGCCGGTCGGCGACCTGCTGCATATCATCCCGCATCTGGCTGACCGTTTCGGGGAAAGCGACCGAGGAGCCTTCCTCCAGGAGCAGGTTCAGCGCCTTGTCGGCTTCGACGACCAGCTTGCGTTCATCCACCGCCAGCTTGCCGGCGGGAATCGGGATCTTCAAATCGCGTTCCGGCTCGTCAATCTCGTCGAGTCGCACGGTGTCTTCGTAGATCCGGACTTGGATTTCCAGCATCTTGCGAAAGCGGCTTTCGAGCAGCGCCAGCACGCGTTCGACTTCCTCCTCGCGCATCTGCCTCAGGATCCGCTCCAACTCGGCCTTGGCTTTCTCGAGTTCTTCCTTGGCTTTTTCTTGTTCGGCGACGGCGTCGTTGCGTTGTGCTTCCTCGAGCCGTTTCCGGGCTTCTCGCATCCGCTCCTGGGCGGCTTCGACGCGTTTGCGGGCCGGGTTGCCTTCGTCGGCTGGCGGTTGGTCTTGCGGCTGGTCCGGCTGGCCTTGTGCTTCCCCCTGGCTTTGGCCCTGTTGGCCGTGGCCCTGGCCCGGACTGGGCGGTTTCTTCGGCTGGTTCTGCCCGTCTCCCGGTTGGTCCGAGTCCCGTTTCTGGCCGGCCTCTTTCGCTTGGCCTTGAGCGGGGCTCTTTCCCTGTCCGGCTGCTTTGCCCTGCGGGGACTCCTTGTTCTGCCCCGGCTCTTTGCCTTCCGCCGCCTTACGGTCTTCGTGTTCGGCCTGCGGCTGTTCGCCGGGCTTGGCCTGGTCGCCGGAGTTGGCGTCGGTCTGCCGCGCAGCGCCGCCCTCCTCGTTTTCTCGGATCTGTTTTGCGAGTTCGCCGGTGCGGTCGGCGACTTTGGCTTGATCCTTGGCGAGTTCGCCTGGTTCGGCGCCGCCTTCCGTGCGGCCCTGGACGCTTTTCTGGAGTCGCAGGATGCGTTCCACTTCTTTGATGTATTCGCGGATCCGGTCCTGCTCGCGTTTCAAACGGTCGGAGCGGTTTTCGCTCAGCAGCAACTCGAGCAAGGCCTTGATCTCCTGATGGGCCTCGCGCTGCAGTCCCAGCACGCCCTCGCGTTCCGCCTTGTTCCTGGCCTCGAACTGTTCGAGCGACGTGGCGCACCTGTTCAGCTTGACGCCGGTCAGGTTCTGTTTGGACAGTTCCAGGGCTTTCATCAGCAGCGCCGCGCGGCGCGGGTCGTTGACAGCCTCGATGCGGGCCATGTCCTCGAACAGTTTCTCCAGCTTGGAGTACTTGTCCGCGATCGCCCCTTGATGGACCACCAATTGCTTGACGTCGGCGGCGACCGACGGCTTGATCTCCGGCCCCGGTGGCCCATCGGCGGCCGGCGCCGGCGGTCCCCAGATCAGGCAGACCAGGACGGCGAACCACATTCGCTTTCGTGAAGTTTTCATTCCGCCGTCTCCGGGCTGGGGTCAGGCTTCCAGAATTCGGTTTTCGCGGCCGATCGTCCAGCCCAAGGGAACGACTGGTCCCCGCGAAAACTGAATTCTGTCAGCCTGACCCCTTGTGCCGCTGTTACTCCAAATCGCGCAACAAGTTCTTCTGCAGTTCGGTATGGGTCTTCTGTGTCTCCCCGATCATCCGCTGCTGGTCATCCATCAATTGGCGGACGATGTCCAGCAGTTCGTTGAAGGTCTCCAGGTCCAGCATCTGCTGCAGGATTCGCTCCATTTCCGCCAGCACGTCGTTCGCCTGGCTCACCGCCGCGGCAGCTTCCTGCCGGCCGCTGTCCAAATCGTACTTCTTTGCGGCCAAATCGTCCAACAGGCGTTGTTCCAGCACCTCCTCGCGACGTTCCAGTTCCGGGAACATGGTTTCGCCGATCCACTGCATCGGATCGGCGATCTGCTCTTTCAGACGCTTCTTGCGATCTTCCGTATCGACCCGGTTATTGATCAACTCTTCGCGGATGTCATGGAACCCGGCCGCCGCGCCCAGCAGCTCTTGAGCGCTTTTGCGCGTCTGTTGCAGCGCCTGTTGGACGCGGAGCAGGCGCAGGGATTGGGCCCGCTCGGCGGCCGTCGGTGCGTCCCCGGCCTTGTCGCCCGGTTCGCGGCCCGGACGCTCGGCGTCGCCCGGTTCCCGGCCTTCGGTTTGCGGCGGAGCTTGGACGCGGTTCAGGAAGTCGCGGGCCTGGGTCATTTCCTGGATGATCTGTTCGAAGCGGCGGCGGAGCCCGATTTCGCGGGCTTCCAGCATCGCCAGCAGGGTCTCCGGCGCCACGACGTCCAGCTGGTACCGGTCGCCGCTGCCCACGTTGGGCCCTGCGTCCAAACCGCACTTGTCGGCAGCGCGAAGGGCCAACGACAACTTGTCCTTGGGCTTCAGTTCCACCTTGTCGGCCTGGGACCTCAGCTCGCGGAAGTCGACCGCGGCCTCGACTTGGCCGCCCTGGGCCAGGGGAAATTCGCGCGCCAACGGCTCGTCCTTCTGTTCGTTCTCGGCCACGGTTGCCCGCGTGAGGATCATGTCAAACCAGGCCTTGTCAACGCCGTAGTCGTCGGAGATCGTTCCCCAGGCGGGGATCATCACGTCCGGCGTCACCGCGGTGCCGATGCCCTTCAGCCGCACCTCGACCCGCGGAGCTTCGTCCGGAATCGCCGCCAGGAAGATCCGATACGGCCGCTCCGTCACGACGTCGTCCGCGTCGAACAGCGTCACGTCCAGCGTCAGGTTCGCCTCCAAGCGGCCCACGGGAACCACGAATTGCTGCAGGGCCGCAGGGTCGAATTCGCCGAGCGTGCGGATGTCCTGCGTCTGGACGTTGTACACGTCAACGCGTTTCAACGGCTTGTTGGTGTGCGCGCGGATGGTCACTTCCGTGCCCTGGGGCAACTGCGTCGAATTGGTCCAGGCGACGGTCCGCGGCAGCCACGAGCCCGCCTTCTGGTCGACCATGTACGCGGGGAATTTGCAGTCCAAATCGACGCCCACGACCGCCGGGCTGTCCACCACCTGGATCGTATAGTCGCGGACGCGGCAGTCGTAGCCCACGACGTCGAAGTGGATGTCCGTCAGGATGCCTTGCAGCGGCTGGCCCGAAAACGTGTACTGTTGGTACTCGTCCCGGCTCCGCTTCATGCGGTTCATGGTCACCCGTCCCCGCTGGCCGTCCGCCGCGTGGTAGTGAATCGTGCAGGTTTCGGGAACGACTTTGGCTTTGAGAGCGGCCCGCACTTTGAGCCGCAGGTTGGAGCCCTTGGCGACCTTCAGGCTGCCGTCGCGGAAGGGAATCAGCGGCACGTCGGCCGCGGCCTGCGGAGCGTCCTCCGGCCCCAGCAACTCGACGCCGACCACCTCGATCGACGCGCTCCGCGGCCAGGCCTCGTCGCGCAAGAGATACCCGCGCCGCGCCCAGACGGCCAGCGCCTGCCGGTTCTGCGCGTAGAACCCGACGATCGTTCCCAGCAGGACGAGGGCGCCAAGCAGGCTCCGGACCAAGGGCCGGTAATTGAAGACGGCCCCCAACCGCACGCGGCCGGCATCCTCCAACGCCTCCCGGCCGGTGTGAGCCAGCATCGACGCATCGAACGTCTGAGCGTGGTCGGGTTGCTCGCTCAACTCGACCGACGTCACCAGGCTGTCGCGAAACATGCCGAACCGCCGCTCCAGCAGCACCGCCATGCTGCGGTTGGCCAGAGGCACGAAAGCGCGACGGAACACCCAGTGAAACAGAATGTAGGCCAAGCCCGCGGCGACAATCGCCAGCACCACCGCCCGCGCCGCGCGAGGCATCTCGCTGGCCCCCGCCAGCACCGGCAGATAGTCCAGGGCCAGCGCCGCCCAAAATGTGAAGCCCAGCCAGATCACGGCCAACGCCAGTCCCTCCAGCCAAACGTAAACACGAATCCGCCACCGCAGCCCCAGGAGCAGGCCACTCAGTCGCGGATCAAGTTGTCGGCTGGAGGTGGTCATTCGTCAGTGGTCATTCGTCAGTGGTCAGTGGTCAGTGGTCAGTGGTCAGTGGTCAGTGGTCAGTGGTCAGTGGTGCCTTCATCCTTCCCTCACGCCAGCCGGCTCAGGCGGCGCAACAGCCATTCCAGGCTCAGGGCGCCGCAAATCAGGGCCATCAGCCATCCCATCAGCCGCCGTTCGAAATCGGGGTCGGGCAGGCCGGGGAGATAGGTTACCTGGTCCTGCGGCTGCAAGACGTTCACCAGCGGCGGCTGGCTGCCGCTGCGGCCCATCGCCGGGTCGATACCCACATAATACGCACCGCCCGTTGTTTGGGCCATGTCCAGCAGCAGCGGGTCGTTCCGTTCCGGCTGTTTGATTTCGAGTTCCTCCGCCAGCACGCGGGTTTCACGGACCAGCAACTCGTCCAATTCCCCGTGGGGCGGCCGCAGTTCGACGCGATAGTCGCCTTCCAGCACGGCCGTGAACTGGCCGGCGAAGGTTCCTTCGCGAACGCCGCCCTGGACGGCCCTCAGCGTCAGTTTCACCCGGCTGCCATCCGGCTGGATCAACGTCGCCACTTGCTCTGCCGAGGCGAGTGGCTGGCCCTGGGCGTCGGTCAGCATGGCTTGGACGGCGACGGTGTCGCCCAGCAGGCAGCGGTCCTTGTCGACCAGCAGCACGCCGTGCCGCGAATCCTGCAGCAGCCGGCCCTGGGCGACCCAGCGGATGAGCTTGGTGTAGTAGCGTTCGAAGTAGGCTTCGTCCACCGTGCGCAGCCGCCACATTTCGCCGCTGGCCTGGAAGAACACGCGGCCGGCTCCGTAGAAATGCGACGCCAGATAGATCGGCAACTGGCCGTCGATGGCCGTGTTGGGGTCGGAGAAACGGGCGTAAACGCGGGCCGCCGGCTTGGGATCCTTGACCGCGTAATACCCGAACACGCCCTCGAAGGACGCCCACGCCGCTTCGCTGGTCACGGCCGAGTCCTCCAGCCAGAGGAACTCGGACTCCAGCCCCTCGCGGGCGAACTGCAGCGGCCACGGCTCCTCGCCGCCGAACCGGCCTACACCCAGCGTGGCCAGCCCGCTGCTGTAGAAGACGACCGGATACAACGCGCGGATCGTGTCCAGCCGCGAATCGCCCTGGCGGACGTTCGCCCATTGCGGCGTGTGGACCGGCCCGGCGACGACGATCAGGCCGCCCGCCTTGTCCGCCACCCATTGCTCCAGACTCTTGATCTGCAGCAGATCCAACCGCGTCCAATCGGGATCGAAGGCCACGATACAGTCGTACTCAAACAACTCTGCGGTGGTTTCGGGGAATTGGAGCAGCAGTTCGTCCGCTTCCTGCGAGATGCCCTGGACGCCCGTCTGCAGCCAGACGTCCGAGGCGATGTCCTTGTCGCGGTACAGCATGTTCCGCAAGAACTGGTACTCGCGGGACGGGCCGCCCGCGATCAGCAGCACGCGCGTCTTGCGGTCCACGACCTCGACGTTGGCTGTCTTGAAATCGTCCCGAGGGTTGCTGTCGGGCGCCGTGTTCCGGATGGCCAGTTGAAAGGTGCGGCGGCCGGCTTCGTCCGGCGTGACCTCGAACTTGACGGCCACGATTTCGCCTGCGCCGCCCAGTTCGACGCGGTCCTCCTGCTCGACTGTCTCCGACCTCTCGCGATCCGGCGCGCCGGTGGGCGCGGAAGTGAGACGCACCTCGACCGAACGGCCTGCCATGCCGGTGGCCTGGACGTAGCCGGTCAGCGTGAACCGGTCGCCGGGGTAGACCCGCTCCGGAGCCTCCAAGTCCACGACGCGGATGTTCGTCGGCTGGCGGTCGCTGCCCAGCCCCACCGGGTAGATGGCGATTTCGGCTTGCCGAGCCAGCGCCGCCGCAGCCGTATGCTCGACGCCTTCATTTCGCCGTCCGTCGGTGAACACCACCAATCCCGCGATCGGGCCGCCGCGTTCCTTGTTGACCAGATACCGGACGGCGTCGCCCAACCGCGTTTGCAGTCCGCGGGCGGCCAGTTCGTGTTCCCAGTCGACGTCCTGCGGCTGACGCGATTGGTCCGCGGCCGGCCGCGCGTCGGTGGCTCGGTCCGTCGGCGAACCGGGGGCCAGCGGCGCTTTCCAGCCGATCATGACCAGGAACCTGACGTCCGGATTGCGGAGGCTGCCCACCGCCAACACGACCAATCCGAGAATCAGCAGGAAAACTCCCGCCGGCAAGGTCCAGGAGCCTCGCTCCGGGTCGGCGGACCGGCGGACCACGAACAGGAAGACGAGCACGAAGAACAGGCCCGAAAACAGCGCCAATCCGGCCACCGCCGCCGCTTGGCGCGCCTCGCGCAGCGAGCGCCGGAAGGCCTCTTCGGCCGAAACCTCAGCAGCGTCCGCCTGCTCCGCAACGCGCTGGGCAAACGAAGCTACTTCAACCGGCCGGGACGCCTGGTCGAAACGATACACCGCCACGTCGTGCTGTCGGCGAAGCTGTTCCAGCAACGGACCTGCGGCCAATTCGCCCACCACTTGCTGGATGCGGGTCTTGCCCGCCGGCCCGCTGGACGGCGCACTGTCCTGCAGGCCCATGCTTTGACTGGTATCGACCAGCAGCACGACGCGGCTGTTCTTGACCAACTGCCGCTCGGTGCGCTTCTCCAGTCCCAGGAAGTAAAACAGGACGCCTGCCAAAGCCGCCAGCCGCAGGGCAATCAGAGCCCAGGCCAGACCCCGCGACAGTTCGGCGCTGTCCTTGCGGTACATCCCGATCACGCATGCCAGCACCGCCGCGCAGAAAGCCACCAGCACCAGCCAATGCCACCACTGTGACATGGCTTGCAAGCGAGCGAACTGGTGAAACGTGCTGGCCGTTTCAGCGGCCAGCAGCCAACACGGCGTCGTCAATGCGTTGATCCTTAACCAGGTAGGGCGGGCCAGGTCTTCGCGGCCCACCGGTTCACGTCAAACCCTTGTCGGTGGGCCGCGAGGACTTGGCCCACCCGACGAATGCCGTTTCCTGCGGCGGACTTCCCTCGCTCATCATCCTGCCTTTCCCACCGCCGCCCGCGGCGGATGGTAGCTGGCCGAGTAGGCCATGACCTGTTCCAACAACAACAAGCCGATCAAGGCTGCCATCAAAAGCAGGCTGCGGTTGTTGCCTTCCGTTCTGGTCCCATCGTACTCGTATTCCTCCGCATGCTTGTAATCAGCCTGGACCGGATCCAGCTTGTCCAGCAACGGTTTGCCGGCCAGCAGCGCCAAGTCGCCTTCGCTCGGTTCGACGTTCAAGGCGTGCCGCCGCACGTCCGCTTCTCCGGCCAGCGTCACGGGCCAGACTTCGTAGACACCGCTGCGGTCCGTCTCGCCGGGACCGTTGGCTCCGCCGTTGCCGATGCGGGCCGTCAGGACCGTCGAATTCGGCCCGGTTTTGGCTGCGATCCGCTCGATCGCGTTCCGGGTTTCCGACGTGTCGCCCGGCGTCACGAACGTGACCTCCTGGCGGTATTGGTCGGCCTGGATGGCGACCGACACGGGGCTGCCCACCAGATCCTGCCGGACGGCCCGTTGTGCAAACGCCAAGTACGACTGGAGCTTGAGCACGACGACGACAAAACTGGGATCGTTGCCCCAGTTGTTCCACACGGGCGCGGCCGTGCTCAGAAACGCCATCACGCGGCCTTCGCCAAACTTCCGTTCCACGGCCAGCGGCAGGCGGTTGCGGAGCGCGGCGGCGATCTGGACGGACAAATCCGGGGCCGGCTTCCAATCGTCCGGCGGGCGCAGGAAGCGTTCGACGGTGATCTGGCGAAGAAACGTATTCCGCTCGCCCAGAAACACGCTGAACACCGGGTGCTCCGCGGGCTCGATGTCCGGCACTTTCTGCTCGTCATCCATCAGCAAGTCGGCCTCGCGGGCCAGCGGCAGCGGCATCAGCCCCCGCCCTTCTTTGTACAGTTGATTGGCATAGAAATTGAGGTTCACTTCCGGACCCACGAAGATCGCCAAGCCGCCGCCGCTGCGGACGTACGCTTCCAGGTTTTCGATCGCCCGATCGTCCAGGCGTGGCACGTCCAGCAGGTAGATCGCCCGGTACTTCTGCAGCATTTCCGGCAGCGTGTCGCGCAGGAAGGCAGGCGGATTGATCTCCGGCCGCACGCCGGTGTTGGCCCGACCTCCCGGCTCGAAAACCGACTGCAGGAAATAGGCGTGCCGCTGCTGTGGCGACCCGTCCACCAGCAACACCGGTTCGCCCTCCGGGAAGTCCATCACGCACCAGCGGCGGTTGTCCACGGCGACGGGGTCGTCTTGCAAGGCGGCTTCCACGACGTGCCGGCCCGGCTTGGGAAACAGCACCTGCACGCTGCGCGTCACGGTCTGGCCCGGCTCGATCTCGTTGATCAAGACCGTCGGCAACTCGTCCACTTTGGGTCGCAACTGTTCCGGGGAAGCCGTCTGCTCCAGTTCCGGATCGTAGAAGTTCGTGCGGACTTTCAACTGGACGTTCCGCGCCGTGTCCGGGCCGAAGTTTTTGACCATCGCGTTGACCATCAGCGGCACGCCCGCCGCCCGCGTTTCGTTCGCTGGACTCAGCGCGACCACCGCCAGGTTCTGGCGTGCTTCGCGCGCGCAGCCCACCAGGTGGATTTCGGCCGGCGACTGCCGGACTTCCCGCAACAACTCCCGCGCCTCGGCGGGACTGTCCCACTGGCCCGTGCGAAAGTCGGACACGACGTAGACTCGCCGGTTCTCGTTGCGGGCCAGCGAAATCAATTCCTTCAACAGCCGCAGCGCCGGCGCGGGCCCCGAAGCCGCTTCCGTCACGGTCCAGGCGGTTCGAGTCGCCTCCAGCGCCACGTCGAATCCGGTGTCGACAATCCGGGCGTTGAAGTCCAGGACCTGGTCAAAATCGACGCCGGCTTCCAAGTCCGGAGCGGCTCGCGCGGCCTGCGAGAAGCGGATCAGCGTGAATTCCTGCGCGCCGCTCTGCGCCGCGGCCGTGATTCGCGCCCCGATCCGCTGGACGGCCGCCGACCCGATCTCGAAGGCGCTGGCCCCGCCCAACCGGTCGGACATCGAATAACTGTCGTCCAGCAAGACGTAGTGATGCGTCGGCTTGCCGCCCAACAAGTCCAGCCATTGGCCTCGCGAAATCCACTGGGCCAGCATGGCGACCGCCAACGCCACCGCGGCCATCCGCATCAACAGTAGGATCAGCTGCTTGAGCCAAATCCATTTGCGGTGCTTCTTGTAGCTCTGCAGCAAGAAATCCATCGCCGCCCATTTCACCCGACGATGCCGCATCATGTTGATCAGATGGATCAACAGCGGCACGAGCACCAGGAGGAAGCCCCAAGTCAGGGGCTGATGGACGAATTGCATGGGGGTTCGTAGTCAGTTACCGTAGGCCGCTCGCTCCGCGAGCGGGAAGCCGGATGTTGATGGACGAATCGCATGGCGGTCAGTCGTGAAACGTCAGTTGCCGTTCGCTCAGTTCTTGTGGTGCATCCCCAGCCGGTTGCTCAGAAACGTGGCCAGGGCCGCGTCCAGCGGCTGGCTGGTGCGTATCAGGGCGTAATCGACGGTGTGCCCGGCACAGCCGCGGCGGATCCGGGCCAGGAACTCGTTCAGCGCTTCCAGATAGCCCTCCCGCAACGCCCGCGGGTTGCAGTTCAGGTAGTCCGCCGATTCCAGCCCCTCGAAGCGCGTCGGGCCGGCAAACGGGAAGTCCAGTTCATCGTCGTCCAACAAATGAAGCACCAACACGTCGTGCCCCCGCTGCCGCAGCATCTTGAGGCCCCTCAGCGTACCTTCCACGTCGGCCAACAGGTCCGACACCAGCACCATCATGCCCCGCCGCGGCAGGCTTTCGGCCGCCGCCCGCAAGATCGAGTACAAGTCCGTCTTGTCACGGGGCTCCGAGACGTTCAAGGATTCGACGATCGACAGGATGTGATTCTGCTTGCTGCGGCTGGGCACTCGCGTGCGGACCTGGTCGTCAAAAGCCAGGCAACCCACCGCGTCGTGCTGCCGCAGAATCAAGTACGCCAGGCTGCCGGCCACCGTACAGGCGTATTCGTACTTGTTCAACGGCCCGCGGCCGTACGCCATGCTGTGGGAGACGTCCACCAGCATGGTGCAGCGCAAGTTGGTCTCTTCCTCGAACTGCTTGACGTACAGTCGGTCCTGCCGCGCCCAGACTTTCCAGTCCACATAGCGCAGATCGTCTCCGACCGTGTACTCGCGGTGCTGCAGGAACTCGACCGACTGGCCGAAGTACGGACTGCGATGCATGCCCGACAGGAAGCCCTCGACGACGTGCCGCGCCCGCAGTTCCAGCCGCGAGATCCGCTGGATCGCCTCAGGATGCAAAAATCTTCTGGAATCGGGCATCTTTCGTCAGCTCGTCTTCCTTGGTGGGAGTCATCGACACCAGACGATCAACCAATTCGTCCGGCGTCTTGCCTTCGCTCTCGGCGGCAAAATTCAGGACCAGGCGGTGCCGCAACACGGGCTTGGCCAACGCCTGGATGTCCTCCGTGGACACGTGCGTGCGGCCCTGCAACAGCGCTCGGGCCTTGCCGCCCAGGATCAGATACTGGACCGCCCGCGGACCAGCGCCCCAGGCAAGCGTTTCGTCCACGAACTCCGGCGTGCCCGGATAACCGATCCGCGTCTGGCGGACCAGCGACAAGGCATAACGGATCACGTGGTCCGTCACCGGCACTTCGCGAACCATCCGCTGCAAGTCCAGAATGTCCTCGTCGCTCAGGACCGGTTGAATGTCGTCCGCCTGGACGGCGGTCGTGCGGCGGGCGACCTCGAACTCCTCTTCAAACGTCGGATATTTGACGAAAACCTTGAACATGAACCGGTCTTGTTGCGCTTCCGGCAGCGGGTATGTGCCCTCCTGCTCGATCGGATTCTGCGTGGCCAGCACAAAGAACGGATCGGCCAGCCGGTGCCGCACGCGGCCTACCGTGACCTGCCGCTCCTGCATCGCCTCCAGCAAGGCGGCCTGCGTCTTGGGCGGCGTGCGGTTGATTTCATCGGCCAGGATGATGTGGGAGAAGACCGGGCCTTCCAGGAACCGCCGTTCGCGCGAACCCGTGCTGCGGTTCTCTTCGATGATCTCCGTGCCCGTGATGTCCGCCGGCATCAAATCCGGCGTAAACTGAATCCGGCTGAACGTCAAATTCAACGTCCGCGCCAGCGTGCTGATCATCAACGTCTTGGCCAGCCCCGGCACGCCTTCCAACAGGCAGTGCCCGCGGCTGAAGAGCGAAATCAGCAATTCGTCGATGACCTGGCTCTGGCCGACGATCACCTGGGACAACTGCTCGATGATCCGCCCACGAGCCTCCTGCAAGCGGTAAAACGCCGCTGACTGGCTCGGGGAATAACCCGCTGTGTCGTCGCCTGAACCCGGCATAGTCTGAATGCCTTTCGTTGGGATAAGTCGCCCTGAATATGCAATGTTGCGTAATTATACCGATGACGGCTGACAAGTGCAGAGCCGCCCTTGCTCCCCGCCCGGTTCGCGAGCGGGGTCAGCCAGTATTGCTAAAGATACTCCAAACCGCCCAGACTTCCAGTGCGCGGCGGGTCAGGCGACGGGCAAAACGCGCTGACCAGCTGGGATAAACCCAAGCGTTCGGTTTTGCGAGGGGCATTGAAGTCGCCTTTCCTGGTCGCATATTGTGACACTCCGCTGATCGAACGAGCACAGCAGCAGGGAATACCAGGCCTACCGAACAAAGGAGACCAGATTCATGCCTACGCGACAGAGAATCACCAGCATCCCCAGCATTCTCCGTTTGCTGGGCGCCGGCCTCGCAGTCCTGTCCCTGTGCCTCGCGCCGGCTGGAGCGGAAGACGCAAAACGGATCGTTCTGGGGCTGACCGCCGTAGATGCCGACAAACACAACGTCGAATTCCAGACCTACGACCGGATGATCCCCGTGTACCGGGAGAACGGCATCCGAGCAGCGCTGTTGGAGTCGTCGTTCTTCTACCGCCGCGATGGTTCGGAAGACCAACTGCTGGAATTGTTGAAGCGGTTTCACGTCGTCCATCTGGTTACGACCGAGGAGGGCGTCACGCGTTTCGACGAAAAACACCGCCGCCGCGCGGATGTCGTCGGACAGGCGCTGGCGCGGTATGTCGAGCAGGGAGGCGGTCTGTTTGTGCAGCCCCAGCCGGTCCGCTATCCCGGCGACGAAGACGAGTTGTATTGGAACGCGGTGCTGGCGCCGCTGGGCGCAAAGATCCTGCACGAAGGCGTGTTCGACAAGACGCGGGCCTTCGAGGGCCAGACGCTCGGCCAGGCGACCTTCTGGAAGACGAGCAACCTCCAGACGCATCCGGTCACCAGGGACGTGTCGTGCCTGGCGCTGCCGCTGCACAGCTACGGCCATTTTCCGGGGCTGGTCGCGATGGACTACGCCGCCGAGTGGCAGGTTCTGGCGCGTGGTGAGACCGAAGCGCAAAGCTATCGGTCCAAGGCCGACAACGAGATCGACCTGGACGCGGCCGGGACGTACTCGCAAGCGCCCCCGGTGCTGGCCGTGCGCAGGGTGGGCAAGGGACGCATCGTCTGCTACCCGCTCTCGCCGCTGTTCACCGGCTCCAACCATCGCAACCCGCTCTGGGCCGACATCGTGGAAACGCACGGCGATCGGGCGGCCGGCCAGCCGAGCCAGAGCATGAAGATGCAGATGAACGCGTACCGCTGGCTGGCCGAGCCGTCCGCCGACTTGAGCGATTTCGGGACCCACGTGGCGGAGCCCTATCAGCCTGTCGAGTTCCCGGCGGCGGTGGAGTGGGACAAGCACCGGTTTGGTCCGCCGGCCGCGGCGGACGCCGGCGCGACCGGCATACGAGGCATCTTTGGCATGCATTCCTCGTACAGCGACGGCAACGGATCCGTGGTCGAGTATGTCTCGGCGGCTAAGGCGGCGGGGCTGTCCTTCATCGTGTTCGCCGACCCTCTGGAACAACTCACCCCGGAAAAACTCGAGCGTCTGAAGGCCGACTGCGCCGGGGCCTCGCAGGACGGCACCTTTTACGCCTGTCCCGGCCTCGAGTTCACCGACGGCATCGGCAACCGCTGGGCGTTTTGGGGCGAGACGCTCGTCTGGCCCGAAGCGTCGTTTGCCAGCGGCCGGTTCACCCACGCCCAGTGGGATGGCGAGCGTGTCCGCCATTACGGCAAGTTCGCCGTGGCCTGCCAGTTTCCCGGCAGCGCGCTGTTGGACTACCGGCAGTTGCGCCAAAACGGCGCGCACCCGGAAAACCTGTGGTGGTTCTTCCACTACCTGCCGCTGGTTTACGAGAAGGACCGGCTGATTGCGGACAATCAAGCCGACTATCTGTTCGGACTGCACGATTTGCGTTGGGCGGCGGTGGCCTCGTTTACGCGCATCCGGACTCCCGCCGACGTGGCGGCCGCGGCCGGCGCGTGCTTCACCGGCATGAAAGACCTGGCCAGCGCCAAGGCCGCGCTGAACACCCGCTGCACCGCCCACTGGGCCGGAACCCAGGCCGGTCAATACGTGAGTCAAGGCCCGGTCATCGCGGTCTGGCAGGCGACGAATTCGCAGCTGGAGAGCAATTGGCGATATACCCGCGGCGCGCAGCGCGTTCGGCTGCACTTCGTCGTCCGCTCCGACGCAGGCGTCGCTGAGGTCAGCGTCCTGGACGCCGACCGCGGCCCCCTCCGGCGTTTTCTGGGCCACGGCGAAAAAGAACTGTCGCGCGAGTTCGAACTGGTCCACGACCAGCAGCACTGCCTCACGCTGGAGGCCCTGGACACGGCCGGCAAGAAAGCCATCTCGCAGAACATCCTGATCTACTGCTACAAGGGCGGGCTCTTCCGCTGCGGCGACAATCTGAACATCCTCGGCCCCACGGCCATGTGCTGGCACCCGGACCGCAACGAGTTCTTCAACGCGGCCAAGGACTTCCGCAACGGCTCCGATTACTGCCTGCGCGGCTGGGATACTTCGAGCGCCACGCTGGGCGTGCCCACGCCCCAGGCCCAACTGTGGGACATGGTCCAACTGAAGGAAGTCGAGGGCGGACGTTATCCCGACCGGTATCGCCTGGGAGCGATCGTCGGACGCCGGATGGACGTGGGCGTCAACAGCTACAACCTGCAGATTGCCACGATGCGCATGACCCGGCTTTCGGAAGCGTTTGACAACCAGCAGCGGCCGACGCCTGCCTTCGCGACGATCGCCCGCGACGTGGGCGACCTAGAGTACTTCGACCGCACGCATACGCTGTACGCGCCGATGGAGCGAGTGGACATGTACGTCACCTGGAATCATCGCCGGGACCGCGAAGGGCGCAAGGACTACCGGGGCGCGATCCTCTGGCACGAAGGCGAGTTCCGTTTCAAGCAGGACGTGACGCTCCAGGGCCCGGTGCCGATTCCTCTGCTCTGGGACCGTTGCCCGACGGACGTGGCCAAGAACCTGGGCACCACGTTCGTCGTCACCGATGCCGACGGTTCCCTCCGGACCGGGACGGTGCGCGACGAGAAGCAGCCGGTGCGGAGCCAGGGGCGGATCCGGCCCGGCGGCTACGCGGCGCTGCTGACCACGCCGGTCGGCTATCACGGTTTGCTGGTGCCGGCGGACATGGATTTCGCCTATCAGGCCGCACTCCCCTCCTATTGGCCCGGACTCGCCGCCGGGCTGGGGCGGGACGGCCAGACGGTGAAGGCCGGTTCGGTGCTCAAGTACCGGTTTGGCGTCGCGACGTTTGCGGACGAACAAGCGGGTCCCACGGTTTTGGCGCACACGGCCAAGGCAATGAATCTGGGCGGCGGGCACGCGGGCTATCCTGTGGAAATGCAGACAGGCACATTGGAGGATGCGGTTTTCTTCTTCACCGCTCGCGCCAAGGAACATGAAGCGGCGTTTGTCCTGGGCCCGCAGGCGTTGATGATCGAGCTGCCCGTGCGCGTGCGCGGCCTGGAAAACAACGGCTGCGCCGCCGTGTACAGCGCGCGGCGGCCGTGGTTCCGCTTCATCCCGGTCGACGCCGAAGGCACGGCCTGGTTCCAGGAGCCGATCGACGAGAAAAATGAGCTGTGGGTCGGGAATGTGCTGGTGTGCGACAACAAAAACGTGAGCATCACACTGGTGGTGGACGGCCAGACGCCAGGCCAGCCGCCGTTTGCCGAAGTTCACAACCCGACGGACAAGGACATCGCCGCAACGCTGCGTTCGCCCGCCCACGCGCCTCTGTTCGGCGGCCTGACCGCCACGGTCAAGGTTCCCGCGGGCGAAAGCGTTCGATTCCCGATCGACGGCAGACAGGAGTGACGCAACAACGGAAACCTCGCTGGGTCGTCCAACGGCCGACGCCATGCGCGATGCGACCGGCGCGGACATCGTCGTCAGCCCCCGCTCGCGGCGTCCGACGCGTTGGCCAACCGGCGAAGACGCGTTCGGTGATCGAGTGTCGCGTCGTGGTGAAACGCCGTTGGCGACGACGAGGGCATCGAATGGATTTACAACGGTTTAGGGGCGAGGACCGCCCGTGCCGGAGCGTTGGGTTGCGAGGAGCCACGAGGGAATCGCCGGTTCGCGGAAGGGGCCGGTCCGCAGGGCTTCGATTTGGGCGTCGTCGAGGGAGCCGTACCAGTAGAGGGCTACGCCGTTGCCGAGGAATTTCCGCTGGCAAAAACCGATCAGGTCGGCCACGAGCTGCGCGTCGCGGCTGACCACTTGGCCCGCGTCCGTCTTCTCGTAGTTGCCCACGATGATCGCGGCGGCTTCCGGACGCTTGAGCTGGCTGCGGATGGCTTCGGTCTTCTGCCAGGACAGGCGGCGGGCGTAATCCATGCTGTAGATGACATCGACCCAGCCCTCCTGCGCCCACCAGAAGTCGTTGCGGCCTTGCGTGCCCGGCGTGTCGGTCGGGAGATAGGGATGGCCGTCGACGCTGATCACCAGACCCGGCCGGGCCGTCCGGGCTTGGGCAGAGAACGAACGGACGATGTCGGCAATCGCGTCGTCTTGCCAGCGGACGAGGTTCGGATGCGGCCAGCCGTTGGGGCCGGTCTTCTTGATATCCTCCAGCAGTTCCGCACCGAATTGCCGGCGGTACGAGGCGCGGGCTGTGGCGCTGGTCGAGATGCCCTTGGTGCGGATATAGTCGAGGTTGATCCCGTCGACGTCGTACCGCCGCACGACTTTCATCATCAAATCGACGGCGAATCTGCGGAACGCCGGATTGTGGGCCTCGCACGCGCCGGCCGGCGTTCCTTCCTCGATAAACGGCGTCAACGGTTCCCATCGGGCGTCGGCATAGCAGACGCAGAACCACGGATGCACCTCGATCCCGCGGGCATGCGCTACTCGAATCAAGTGCGCCAGCGGGTCGAAGCCCGGCGGCCCCTCGCCCACGGTCTTTTCGACGTCCGCCGCCATCGGCGTCAGCTGGCTGGGCCAGGACGCGCCGCGGCCGTGCCACACGCAGGGGATGTAGACATTGAAGCCGGCGCGGGCGATCCGCTCGATCACTTTCTCGGCCGCACTCGGCGCCGCCCAACGGTGCGACTCATCCAACAGGGCGCGGCTCTCCTGAATCCGCCCGGCGGCGTCGCGCTGCGGCGCATAAGGCTGCTCCAACACGTCGTGCAGCCACGCCTCTTGCCTGCGCTCGATTGCCCGCCAGTCCGGTTCCTGAGCGCGGAACAGCTCGCGGACCTCCTCCTTGCTCAACGTGCGGTCAAGGATGCACAGGTGGTCAAACACGCCATCGGCCGAACGGCCCTTGGCCGAGGGCGTGCCCCGGTCGCTGCCGAGATACAGCACCGTGCGCGGCGCGGGCGCGGCCTCGCCGGGACCAACCGCGGCGGCGGCCAGCGTCCCGTCGACGTACAGCCGGGCCGACGCCTGTTTGCCGAATTGCCAAGTGACCGTGATCTGCCGCCACTGGTCCTTGACGAACGTCAGCGGGCAATGGCAGTGCAGGTAGCGCTGATTTTCGAAGACGAGGTAGGTATAGGGCGCGCCAGCCGGTTCCCACCAGCCGTCGCTGAGCACGCAGTAGCCCTGCTTGCCGTCGTCCCAGCCCCAGGAAAACAAGGTGTGCGAAGGTCCGCTTCCCGTGGTCGACCAGTTCGGCTTGAACCAGAACATGAGGGTGCCTTGCGGCGGCAGCAGATTGCCCGCGGTCGGAATGGCCAGGAAGCCGCCCGGCTTGATCTGCACGCCCTGGCCCCATTTGCCTGGGACGAGCGAAGCGCCTTCCGCCTGGATTTCCGGAGACCCGGCGGCCGCTGCGGCCTTATCGAGCGAGTCGAACTGCGTCAGAAACAGCGTGCCCTCGATCCGGTCCGGTTCGCCGCCGGACGCCGCCGCGGCGAGAAGGCTCGTCGCAATCGCTACGAGGACCAACCGTGAGACGAACCGCAAACTTGTTGATGGTGAACGTCTTTCAGGCATGGGTTGCTCCAGGATGGACTATGGCGATAACGACCGGCAGATGGCCCTTTTCTGGGATCTGCTTTTTCTGCGCCCGATTCTTCATCGCCCGTGCCCCGTGTCGGCAACGGTGTCCGACCGCACGACGCGTCCAGAAACGGCAAAGACCGACAGCGAGACGTCGAGAACTCCGTCGTGTTCTGCGACGACACGCACGATCTCCTCGTCAGGCTTGGGGTTCACCCATTCCCATTGGAACAAGTGCACCGGTGCGCCGTTGGCATCGTCGATGGTCCAGGCATAGCGGTTGTCCAGGGTCGCACGGCTGGCGCTGGCCGTGTCGAAGCGCTTGATGTTGTTCGTCAAACGCACGGGAAGGATCGCACGTGAACCATCGGCATACTGTACCACGTAGTTCCCGCAGGGCCAGCCATAGATCCACTCCCGGATCCGCACGCCTGCGACGGTCTTGTCGTCGGGATCATGGACGAAGGCTGTGTGCAAGAAGACCAACTGGTCAGCAAGCTGGAGGAGCTGATCGCAGCCATCGCGGAGGCGCAACGCGACGAGGGGGGCCTTGAATCGGGGCGTCTGGGCTCACGGCGCGACGGTGATTTCGGCCGGGGGTTCTGAGACGCGCCGGATGCGGACGGCGGCGGGATTTTTGGCAACGGCGGCGAAGAATTCGTCGGGGGTGACTACGGGCTGGCCGTCGACGTGCGAGAAGAGGGTTCCGGGTCGGAGTCCGGCTTTCCAGCAAGGGGAATCCCGTGCGACGTCCAACGCGGCCAGGCTGCCGGCAGGGAACTGCGGCCAGACTTGGCGCAGAAGTGTCTGCGGCAGCGCGGTGGCGTAGTCGACCCGCAGGCCGCGCCAAGCGGGATCGGGGCTCAGGGAGTAGGGCGGCCGCGCGCCGGACACGTGGCGCTTGGTGAGCTTGGCGCCGGCCTCCAGCAGGCGTCCGCGGCGGCCGACTTCGGCTCCCCGCTGGACCGTCAACCGGATCTCGGCCGCCACGGGCTGTTGGCCCAATTCGTGCAGCAGCGTATTGCGGTCGTACACGGGTTGGTCGTTGACGCGGGTCACGATGTCGCCCTTCTTCAGGCGCGCGGCAGCGGCCGGCGTGCCGGGAACGACGTGGGTGAGCAACGCACCGTGCTGGCCCGCGCGGCGCATCGCCTCGGGCAGGTCTTCGGGCGAGACGCCCAGAAAGCCGAATTCCGCTTTGTGACCCTTCTTCAGGGTCTCGACCGTCCGCAGGAAAACGTCGTTCACCGGAATGGCGAAGCCCAGCGATCGCTCGTAGCCTTCGGAAGCGGCCAACGCGGTGATCAGGCCGATCATCTCGCCTTTCAGGTTCACCAAGGCGCCGCCGCTGGTGCCCAGGTTCAACCGCGCGTCGGTTTGGATCAAGCCGCCGTACTGATACAGCGAGTCTTTCGCCGGGTCGGGCCGGGACTCGTCGGTCGCCGACGGCAACGGCCGGCCCAAATTCGAGATGATGCCCCAACTGGCGCTGACCTGACCGTCCTTGGCAATGCCGTAGGGATTCCCCAGTGCGATGGCGAATTGGCCTTTGCGCAAGGCCTTTGTGTCGCCCCAGGAAATGGGCTCCAGGTCCGTGGCCTCGACCTTCAGGACAGCCAGGTCCGTCCAGGGGTCGCCGGCCGTGACGTGTTCGGCCTTCTGCACGCCGACGGCGGTGAACGGACGGCGCTGGACCCAGATCCGGTAATCGTTCTCGGCCGGGTCTCCCAGCACGTGGTAGTTGGTCAGGATGTAACCGCGGCGGTCGATCACTACGCCGGTCGCGTATTCGTTCGGCGCGGTCTCTTCCAGCCCGCCGGCCCGGCCGGGTGCAAAGGGCGCGGGCTGCGCTCCGCCCTGGGCCGGCGGCAGGCGGCCCTTGCGATAGCGGGCGATCGCCACCACAGATCGTTCCGCGCGGGCGATCGCCTCGGCGACCGTCTTCTCCAGCGCCAGGGCCGACTCCAAAACCGTAGGCTCCTGGGCCTCGACGCGCAGCAGCGGTCCGGCCAACAGCGTCACCAGCGCTGCGACGGCAAGACGCCGCCCCAGGCACTGCAAGCCCGCCCCGTAACTTCTTGCCTCGACTACGAACTCCCACCCCGCGACCTGCGTCATAACTCTGGCCCGCTTGCTTGTTTTCCGGCTCGCATTCTGGAGTGCGGCGCCTTGTCGCCGCCTTGGCTCGATGGCGACGCCAGGACCGCCGCATCGTGTTCCGGTCCTTGCCGGACCCAATCCGCAACAACGCTCCAGGCCGCTGTCCAAAGCGGGTGACAAGGCACCGCACTCCAAGACTCGGTGAGAAGCCCGGCTTTGCCTAACCTTCGCCTTCGCCCGCTGCGCCGACGGTGGCGGCAGGCGAGGTGGGGGCCCCGGCGGCGAGGACCTTTTCCCGCAGTTCGGCCGTCAGTTGGGGGTTTTCGATCAGGAAGGCGCGAGCCTTTTCCTTGCCCTGTCCCAGGTAGCTTTCGCCGTACTTGAACCACGCGCCGCTGCGGGCGACAAGCTTGTTGGCGACCGCCAGGTCCAGCACGTCGCCTTCGTAGCTGATGCCGCTGGTGGCCATCATGTCGAACTCGGCAACGCGGAACGGCGGCGCGACTTTGTTCTTGACCACCTTGGCCCGCACGCGCTGGCCTACGACGTCTTCGCCTTCTTTCAAGCTCCCGATGCGGCGGACATCGATGCGGCAGGACGAGTAGAACTTCAGCGCCCGGCCGCCCGGCGTCGTTTCGGGGTTGCCGAACATGACGCCGATCTTTTCGCGGATCTGGTTGATGAAGATCACGGCCGTCTTGCTCTTGGCGATCGCGCCGGTCAGCTTGCGCATCGACTGGCTCATCAGTCGCGCCTGGAGGCCGACGTGCGTATCGCCGATCTCGCCTTCCAGTTCCTGCTTGGGCACCAGGGCGGCGACCGAATCGACGATGATCACGTCTACGGCGTTGGACTTGATCAACATCTCGGCGATCTGCATCGCTTCTTCACCGGAGTTCGGCTGGCTGACCAGCAGCGTGTCCAATTCGACGCCCAGTTTCTTGCCCCAAACGGGATCGAAGGCGTGTTCGGCGTCGATGATGGCCGCAATGCCGCCCGTCTTTTGGGCCTGGGCGGCGACATGCAGCGCGAGCGTCGTCTTGCCGCTGGACTCCGGACCGAAGATCTCGATAATGCGGCCACGGGGAATGCCCTGGCCGCCCAGGGCGATATCCAGCGACAGGCTGCCCGTGGGAATGCCGGGGATCGGCCCGCGCCGGTCGGCGCCCAGAGGCATGATGGCCCCCTCGCCGAACTGCTTTTCAATCTGCCGCAGCGCCGTGCGCAGATTGACGTTCTCGTCCAGGACCGACTTCATTTTGCCGACGGCCCCTGTCTGTTCCACCGCTTCGTCGTTCTTGGCTGTTTTCTTGGACATGGCACGATTCGCTTGGGCTTGAGTGACTATTCGGAATTTCTCCCTTTATGAGAAACAGTCCGCCATCCCGCAAGTGGCGGCAGCTCGGCTGTGGCCAGGTTTTTCCCTCCGCCGCCGCCACCAGACACACGATTTATCGCCGGCGTTGGGACACGGTTGGTCACTGGAACGCTGTGGAATCGCGGATTTCCGCTTTCTGCGGTAGAATGAAAGACACGGCAGGACCGCTTCCCGATGCGTTTTCCTCAAGTTCGGCAGATTCGATCGCTGACCGCTGGCAGGCCTCGTGACCTATAGTTGAGCGATCGGATCGGAAAAAGACCGCTTCGCCGCAAGCCTGGATGTCGCTGGCGTGCGATTGCGTTGCCGGCCCAGGGCGGGCGAAAAAGCCAGTTCGTGAGTCGAAATTCTCCCTGAGCCGGGGACATGGAGTGAGTTTTCTACAGGTAACGGAATGAGGATCTGCACCGATCGGTTGCTGGTCCGGGAATCGCGGTGTAACTCCGGTCCCTGCAAAGTATAGTGGAGAGTGGCTTGCTGACGGTCGAGAGACTGTCGGTCGACATTTTGGAGCATCGCTGACGACAGCGGAGGTAGTACTGTGGTCCGGTTTTGCAGTCCTGAGCGAACCTTGAGAATCCGGTTGGGCGTGGCGTGGCTGCTGATGGTATGGCTGGGGACTTACAGCGCCGTTTCGGCCGCGGACCCGTCGTTTGTGGGCGTGTTGGCGCTGGCCGTCGACAAGGACGTCGCGGAGCGACTGGGGTTGTCTGACGAAGTGCGCGGCAGGTTGCGGCAACTGGTCAACGAGCGCGAGGATGCGGCACTGGAAATCGTGCTGGCGATCAAGGATCTGCCGCCGATGGAGCAGACCGCGAAATTGGCGCCCTTTGTGGCCGAGTCCGAGCAACTGGGGTTCGCGCTGCTGTCTGTCGCCCAACGGGAGAAGCTGCAACAGATCCGGTTGGCTCGAGAGGGCATGAGCGGACTGGCCGAGCCGGGTCTGTCGGGAGCCTTGGGCTTGTCCAGCGAGCAACGAGCGACCGTGGAACAACTGTTGACACAGCGCGCGGTGGACATGACCAAGGGCGGCGAACGCGAGCGGCAGATCACTCGCGCAGTCTACGAAAACAAATTGGCGGCGATTTTGAACGAGTCGCAGCGTGCCGCCTGGCAGAAGATGGCGGGGCTGTCGGATGCTCCGGCCATTCCGGTCGTCGGCGCAGCGAAACCTGCGTCGCCGGCGGCGGAGACGCCCGCTGCAGAACCGCCCGCGGAAGGGGTCACCAAGCCGGAACTGGAGCCGGCACCGGAAAACGCGGCGCCGGTCGCCGCGCCGGCCGGTGAATCTGCGTCCGCACCTGCAACGGCGCCCGCCGCGGAACCGGCTGCACAGATGCCCGGCCCGGCGGAAAGCACGGTTGCGTCGCCAGCTGCGCCAGCCGGCGTGCCTGCCGCCTCCGACGCGATCCCGCCGGCCAGTCCCGCTGCTGCGGCGTCCGAATCCACACCGCCGGCGACCGCCGAGGCTCCCGCCGCGGACGCGCCGCCCCCGCAGGAGGCCAAGGAGGCCCAGGAAGCCAGCGCCATGAGGCCCGTGCGCATCGAGTATGTCGAAGCCTTGGACGGGTTCGTAATCCGCGGCAGCGAACGGGACGTCGAACGCGTCAGGAAGATGATCGCCGAGATGGAGAGTTCGGCCGCCCCGATGCAGCCGGAGGCCGAATCCGCCGCCCCAGTCCCAGCCCCGTCTCCGTCTGCTGTCGAGCCGCCGCCGGAATCGGCGGCCCATCCGCAGACGATGTCCACGCTGCAGGGCGCGGCGCCGGCGGCGAGTCCCGCGCCGGCCGCGGAGCCTGCCCCCCAGGTTGAGCCATCGCCCGCACCGGCCACGGCGGTGGAATCGGCCGCCCCGCCGGCGATGGATGCCGCTCCCCCGACGGCGGACCCGTTCGCGGATCCGGTGCAGCCCGTCCAGATGCCTCCCGCAGGCGTCGTCCCCGAACAGGCGTTTCCAGCCGCCGGGCCGGCCGCCGCGGATTGGGCCAAGCCCCCACTGCCGCCGCAAAGTGCCGTACCGGGGTTGCTGTCCTTCCAGTTCGATGCCACGCCCTGGAAAGACGTGTTGGAATGGCTCGCCCAGCAGGCGGGACTCTCGCTGGCCATCGAGACCTTGCCGGTCGGCAGCTTCACCTATCGCGACGACCGGATGTACACGCTCGACGAGGCGCTGGATCTGCTGAACAGCTACCTGCTGACCAAGGGCTATACGCTGGTCCGGCGCGAACGCATCCTGCTGGTCTTGGACGTCGAGAATCCCATTCCCGACGAACTCGTGACGTTGGTCACGACGGATGAATTGGACAAGCGGGGGCGATTCGAGTTGGTCAAGTGCTTGTTTCCGCTGGCCCGGATGAAGGCCGAGGAAGCGGCGGCCATGATCAAGGACTTCGTCGGGCCGCACGGCAAAGTGATCCCGTTCGCCAAGTCCCGGCAGATTCTGGTCACGGAGACCGCCGGCAAGCTGCGGACGATTCGCGACATGATCGCCCGCTATGAGGATCCCCAGTCGGGCGGCGCGGAGCCGGTCGTCGAGATCACGCTGAAGCACGCTTCGTCGGAAGAGGTCCTGTCGATCGCGCGGCCGCTGCTGGGGATTCCGGAAGGGCAGAACTCCGGCAGTGACATCAACTTGTCGGTCGATTTGCTGGGCACGCGAATCTTTGCTTCGGGCAGCCCGGACAAGCTGCAGTTGCTCCGCGAACTGATTCCCAAGATCGACAAGGAGCCGGCCAAGGCGGGCGAGGACGCCAAGGAGCCGGAGAAGTTGGAGTTGAAGTCGTATTTCATCAAGGCGGCCGACGTGCAACTCGTGCTGCGAGTGGCGCAGACGCTGCTGGCCGACCTGCCCGGCGTGCGCCTGGAGGTCGACACGACGTCCGGCAAGCTGGTCGCGTGGGCGCGCCCCTCCGAGCATCGCATCATCGAAGAAACGCTCCAGCAGCTGGAAGGCCAGGATCTGCAGTTTGAAGTCATCCAGCTGAAGAAGACCGACCCGCAACTGGCCGTCGCGGCGATCAACAAATTCTTCAATCTGGGCACGGCGGCCGCCTCGAGCTCGAAGGACGCGGCCAAGACCGCGCCGCACGGCCCGATCGTCGACGGCGACCCGGTGACCATGCAGCTGTGGGTCCGCGGCACGGTGCTGCAGATCGAACAAGTGAAGGACCTGATCGAGAAGCTCGACGGGGCGGAAACGGAGGAGTCTTCCGGAGAGATGATCCGCACCATCCCGCTGTCGGGGCCGGCGGCCAAGTCGGCGCTGGAGACCATCGAGCAGTTCTGGACGCGAAAGAACAAGATCCGATTCGTTACGCCGTCGGCGCTGACGCCGTCCGCGGACATCAAGCTCCGCGTGATTACGCCGCTCGAGCAAGAGCCGGACGACGCCGAGTCCGAAGGCGCGCGGCCCGCGTTGCCTTTCGACGGCTGGCCCAAAACCCTGGCTCCGCCCGCCCCGCCAAAGACCGAGCCGCCGGCCAAGCCGACTTCCGGGAATCCGTCGCAAGACGATTCGGCGTCCGACAAGTCGGTCCGCCGCGGGCCGCCGGATTCCGCCGGCGCGCTGGCGGTGGCGGGCGAGCCGCGTTTTTTCTTGGTCAGCGAGCCGAAGCCGGTGGAGCAGCCGGCCGGCGAGGAAGCGGCCGGTCCTGAAACCCCGGAGACGACCGACGACGCCTCCGCCGGCGAAGCCCCCGAGATCCGTATCGCGGTCACGCCCAGTGGCATCGTGATCGCCTCGGAGGACACCAAGGCTTTGGACGAGTTGGAGAAGTTGCTCCGCACGGTCACCGGCCCCACGGCCTTGCAGGGCCAGCGGGAGATCTCGGTTTTCTACCTGAAATACGCCAAAGCGGACGTGGCGCACCAGTTGCTGCAGGAGGTCCTCGGCGGCCACGCTTCGGAGGTGGGCGGCTCGCTGCTGGGCGACATGGCTTCAAACCTGTTGGGCGGCGGGCTGATCGGCGGATTGGTCGGCGGACTGGCTGGCGGAACCAGCAGCGGCGGTTCCAACTCCGCCGCCGCGCTTCAAGCCAGCGGACCCGTGACCATGATTCCCGATCCGCGGCTGAATGCCTTGATCGTCGAAGCGAATCCCACCGATCTGGCCTTCATCGAACAGATGTTGCGCGTGATCGACAAAGAAGGCAGTGAAACAGAGATCGAGACGGCCGGCGTCACGCGACTGATCCCGGTGGTTTACAGCACGGCCGACGAGGTGGCGAACGTCGTCCGGCAGGCCTTTGCGGATCGCATCGGAACCACGCAGGGCGGAGGTCAGGGCCAGCAGCCTTCGCCGGAGGACTTCCTGCGGGCTCTGCGGGGCCAACGCTCCCGGCGCGAAGACTCCCAGACGCGGGGCGAACAGCAAAAGATGACCATCGGCGTCGACTCCCGCAGTAATTCGTTGATTGTGACGGGCCCGGAGCCGTTGTACCGTCAGGTCGAAGCGCTGGTTCGGGAAATCGACCAGCCGGGCAGTTCCGACACGGATGTCGTCAGCGTCGTCCCGATCAGGGTGTCGGATCCGGAACTGGTGCAGAAGACGCTGAATTCGATCCTGGGGACGTCGAGCCGATCGGGCGTGCGTTCGTACAGCGGTCCGTCCTCGTCGGGCGGCTCTAGCGGCAGCCCCAGCGCGGACGATATCCGGCGGCGGATGGAGTTCTTCCAGCAACTGCGCGGCGGTGGAGGACCTCCTGGCGGATTCCGGCCTCCGAGCGGTGGAACGGGAGGAAGCGGAGGAAGCCGCTCTTACGGCGGCCGCACGCGCGGGCGATGACCAGTGCCCGCGTCTCCGGCCGGAGCCTTCGTCCCAGAAGCCCGGCTTTGGAACGGGCGGTCCGAGGCCCCGGACGTGGTCGAACGCAACGGCCTGATGAAGGACAGTCATGGATTTCGTCAACCGATTGATCGCCTGGGCTGCGTACGTCACCGGAGCGGTGCTGATCGGTACCGGCGCGTTTTTTGCGTTTCACTACTACCGCCAGACCGAAACCGCCGACGGAATCGGCTCGTTTTCAGCAATCGTCGCCGAGGGGGCGAGTGCCGAGTCCCGCGCCGGCGCAAGCGCCGTCGAACCGGGTTTGCCCGTGGAACAGATGTATCTCCAACGGGCTCAGATCCGGCGGCTGCAGACCTTGTTGGACCAGAAGACGAAACTGCTGCAACAGAGAACCGAACTGCTGGATCAGAAGAACGCGGAACATCAAGCGTTGCGCGCGGAATTGGATGATGCGATCAACTTGTTGGGAGTCCTGGCTGCGGAAGTCGGGGGCCGGAACGCTTCGTCCAACAACCGGACGACGGACGCGCAAGTGCAAACAGAGCTGGAGCGACTCCGCAGTGAATCGAAAAAGAGCCGGCTGCTGGCCGAGCAACAGCAGGCGGAACTCGATCGTTTGAAAGACGAACTGGGAGTGACCGATCAAGGCATTTCGGAACTGGAGCAACAGGCCGAGACGGAATTCGAAGCGCTGGTCGCGGACAGAGCGGCCTTCGAGGCGGTTGTCTCGGAGACGCTGGCTCGGATCGGCGCCGAAGCGGTGCCCTCCTTGGTCTACCAACTCGCCCATTCGCGGGCCGGCGTCCGACAGTGGGCGGCGACCATGCTCGGCGAGTTGGGGCCGGCGGCCAAGGAGGCTGTGCCGCCCTTGCAGGAGGCCTTGAAGGACGCTGACGCCGCCGTTCGCAGCGCTGCGCGCCAGGCGTTGGAAAAGGTGGATCCGGTCCAGCGTTAATTGACGGAAGATACACTCTTGCATAGACTTGGGTTAAAGGTCCGGAGGGACGATTAGGGTTAGTTCGGGGGTAGCCGGTCAAAATCCAGGCGGGTGCTCTGTCAGGCATCGCTGGACGGGTAGGGCGGAGTTCATTCCGCCCCCACGGCCGACCAAAGTTCGCCCTACGAGCCGTCCGTGCGTGGTGGCTAGAGCACTCGGTGCGAGCGATGCGAGGATGATTGCCATGCAATCGGAAAAAAGAAAACTCGTCTTGGTAATTGTCCTGTTGGCGGCAGCCGGCTGCGCTCGCGGGGCCGCGGCCCAAGGTCCGATCGACTTTCTCCGCCGCGCGGATGACAACGGGAACGGGATGCTCGACCCCAACGAGTTGGAGGGTCGAACGGGCTCCTTCATCCGGCGGATGGCCGAAAACAATCCTCGGATTGATCTGTCGCGGCCCATCCCGCTCGATCGGCTGGCCTCCGAATTTGAACGCGCGCGGGAGGAACGGATGCGGAGCGGCGGCTCGCCATTTGGCGGCGGACCTCCGTTTGGCGGCGGACCTCCGTTTGGCGGCGGACCTCCATTTGGCGGCGGACCTCCATTTGGCGGCGGACCTCCATTTGGCGGCGGACCTCCATTTGGCGGCGACTGGCGCGGCCGGGATTCCGGGCGCGGCGTTCCGGGCGGCAACGAATCGTCTCCGTACAGCCCGCGCGCCACCAAGGTCGAGCCGTTGGTTCCGGGTTTTGGCGAGCCCACCGTATCGACGCCGCCGCCGGGATTTGGCTCCGAAGGGCAACTGTTCACCGTCACGATCACCGAAGAGGATCGGCGCGAGGCGGAGCGTTCGTTCCGCTACTATGACCGGAACCAGGACGGCAAAATCGATTCGGGGGAAATGAGCCGCAGCCGTTACGGCTCGGACCTGCCGATGTACGATCGGAATCGCGACGGCGTCATCACGATGAACGAGATGGAGTATCGTTACGCCCGGCGGCGAATGGACAATATGCAGGACAGCCGCGGCCGTTCCGGGGCCCCAGGCGGCGACCGGCGTGAGGGCGATCGCGGCCGGGACCGCTCTCGCGACGGCGGTGGCGCGGGGCCGGCGGCGACGGAGACGGATAGTGCGGAGCGGAAGTCGTATCGGCGCAAGCCGCCCGTCGAGCGTCTGCCGGAGGGAATTCCCGACTGGTTTGCGCGCGATGATGCGGACGGCGACGGCCAGATCGCCATGAATGAGTTCGCTGCCTCGTGGACGGACGGAGTGCTGGCCGAGTTCAGCCAGTTCGATTTGAATCGTGACGGACTGATCACGCCGTCCGAATGCATGACGGCCAAGAACCAGGGCGCGGTTCGCGGCGGCAGCCTTGGTCCGCCGCCTTCCGCCCCGGGCGCCGCGGCCGCGGCGCCGGACGCGGGAGCTTCCGGCGGCACGCCCGCGTCCGACGCGGCGCCCGCGGCCGCGGGGCCCGTCGCCTCTTCGGACAGGCCGCCGGACATCGACGCCCGAAGTTACGAGTTTTTCAAGCAGATCGTCATCAAACACGACACGAACAACGACGGCGAGTTGACGCCGAACGAGTGGGCGAATATGTCCAAGAACCCGGAGGCGGCCGACGCCGACCGGAACGGCCGCATCACGGTCGTGGAGTACGCGCGCTGGAAACTGCAGCGCTAACGGCGTTTCCTTCCTGCCTTTTCAGAACGGTGACCGGAATTCATGGACGCAGGCGAAATACTTCTCCAACGCGGTTTGCTCGATCCGCGGCAGCTGGATCAGGCCCGCCAAGCCGACGGCGGCTCGGTGCTGGATGCCGCGATCGAGTTGGGCTTCGTGACGGAAGAGACTGCGCTCCGCGCGGTCGGCGAGGCGGTCGGGCTGGAATACGTGGACCTGGCTGCCGTAGAAGACGAGCAGGAATTGCGCGAGTTGCTGAAGGATTTTCCTCAGAAACTGATCTACCGCCAGTCGCTGTTCCCCATTCGGCGCATCAACGGCTCGCTGGTCGTGGCCACCTGCGATCCCTTCGATCTGTACCCGCTGGACGAAGTCAGCGCGGCGACGGGGTTGTTCGTGACACCCGTGCTGGCGGGGCGGAAAGAGATTGCCAAGCTGGTCAAAAAGTACCTGGGCGTCGGCGGCGAGACCGTCGAGGGGCTGATCGCCCAGACGGTCGACGACGACGGCGTGCTGTTGCTGGAGAGCATCGAGACCGACGGCTCGGAACTTTCCGAGATGGCCCAAGAGGCTTCGGTCGTCCGGCTGGTGAACGAAATCCTGTTGGAAGCGATCGAGTTGAAGGCCAGCGACGTCCACATCGAGTCGCAGCCATCGGGGCTGGTCGTCCGCTATCGCCTGGACGGGATGCTGCACCCGCAGCCGGTGCCGCCGGAGATCCATCGCTTCGAAGCGGCGATCGTCAGCCGGCTGAAAATCATGGCCCGCCTGAACATTGCCGAGAAACGCTTGCCGCAGGACGGCCGCATCAAGCTGAAAGTTCGCGGCCGGGAAATCGACGTCCGCGTGTCCGTGATCCCCATGATCCACGGCGAAGGCATCGTGCTCCGCATCCTGGACAAAGGCGCGATGGTCTTCGATCTGCGCTCGCTGGGGATGGACGAGCGGACCTACCAGGTTTATCGCCAGTTGATCGAACTGCCGCACGGGATCGTGCTGGTGACCGGACCCACGGGGTCCGGCAAGACGACGACGCTGTACAGTTCGCTGCTGGAAATCAACCGGCCCGACGTCAAGATCATCACGACCGAGGATCCGGTCGAGTACCAGTTGGAAGGCATCAACCAGATCCAGGTGCATGCCAAGATCGGCTTGACGTTCGCCCATTCGCTGCGCAGTATTTTGCGGCACGATCCCGACGTGGTGCTGGTGGGCGAAATCCGCGACTTGGAGACGGCGGAGAACGCGATTCAAGCGTCGTTGACGGGCCACCTGGTGTTCAGCACGCTGCACACCAACGACGCGGCCGGATCGTACACGCGGCTGGTGGACATGGGCGTCGAGCCGTTTTTGGTGTCCAGCACGGTCGAAGCCGTGATGGCCCAGCGGCTGGTGCGGCGACTGTGTCCCCACTGTTGCGAGACGTACCGTCCGAACCGCGGCGATCTGCCCGTCGACTTCCCTTGGGAGCGGTTGGGGGACGGGGAACTGCATCGGCCTGTGGGCTGCCGCCACTGCCGGAATCTGGGTTACGCGGGCCGGATCGGACTGTACGAATTGCTGGTGACCGGGGAAGAGGTCCGCCGCCTGGCCCACGATAACGCCAGTTCGTGGGAGATCAAGAAGGCGGCCCTCCGCGACGGCATGACGACGCTGCGGATGGACGGCTGGGAAAAGACGCTCCGCGGAGTGACCAGCGTGGAAGAAGTCCTGCGCGTGACCAAGATGGACCGGGAGATCTCGCTGGCCGATTTCGGCCCGGCGAAAGTTTGACGCGGCCTGTTGGAGTCCTGGCTTTAGCCTGAATTATTGTAGCGTCCGGCCCGCGGCCGCAGCCTGAAGGCTGGACTCCAGCGGGCGGCACCACTGGGAAAGATGCATGCTCAGAAACGACGAGTGAACCATGCCCGAGTACGCTTACATTGCACGTGACGCCGCTGGCCAGCGGGTGACCGGTTCGGTCGCCGCCGGTTCGGAGCGCGAAGTGCTCTCGATCCTGTCGGGCAAGGCCTTGTTTCCGATCACCGTGACGGTGGAGAAGGCCCAGAGCAGCACCCACAGCCGCAAGCGGGTCAGCGGCCAGCTGATGGCCACCACGTACAGCCAGCTGGCGTCCTTGATCCGCAGCGGCGTGCCGCTGCTGCGGGCGATTCACGTCCTGCGCCAGCAGAGTTCCAACGCCCGCTTGCGCGAAGTGCTGGACGACATCTACCGCCGCGTCGAGGACGGGGCGACGCTGGGCGACGCGATGAGCCGCTATCCCCGCGTGTTCAGCGAAATGGCCATCAACATGGTCCGCGCCGGCGGCGAAGGCGGGTTCTTGGAGGACGCCCTGGAACGGGTCGCGCAGTTCACCGAGCAGCAGGAAGACTTGAAGAGCCGGACGGCGGGCGCGCTGGCCTATCCGATCTTCCTGGCGATCGTGGGCCTGCTGGTCGTGGGCGGCCTGGTGATCTTTTTCGTCCCCCGCTTCGCCGTCATGTTCGACACGTTGCGGCAGCGCGGCGAATTGCCGGTCCTGACCGAGTGGCTGCTGTGGCTGAGCACGGTGCTGCGGCGGTATGCGATCGTCGTAGTGGCGGCGGGCGTGGTGCTGTTTCTTCTGATCCGGCAGCAACTGGAGACGGAAAAAGGGAAGCGTTGGCGGGACTACTTCAAGCTCCGCGTGCCGATGCTGGGACCGGTGTTCACCAGCCTGGCCGTGGCCCGCTTTTGCCGCGTGCTGGGAACGCTGCTGAAAAACGGCGTCCCAATTCTGCGCTCGCTGCAGATCAGCCGCGAGGCGGCGGGCAACCGCATCCTCTCGGAGGCCGTGGCCAAAGCCTCGGAGAACATCTCGTCGGGCCAGTCGCTGGCCCAGCCCCTGGCCCGCTGCGAGCATTTTCCAATCACCGTGGTCGAAATGATCTCGGTGGCGGAAGAATCGAACACCTTGGATCAGGTTTTGATCGAGATCGCGGACGGACTGGAACGGCGCACGACTCGGCGTCTGGATTTGGTCGTGCGGTTGCTGGAGCCCATGATGCTGCTGGTCTTGGCCATCCTGGTGCTGGGCGTCGTGATCGCGCTGTTGATGCCGGTGATTAAGATGAGTAGTACGATCGGAGGATAGAACTGGAGGAGTATGGGAATGAGCAAACGAAGAAACCGCCGCGCGCCCCGCGCCGGCTTTACGTTGATGGAAGTCCTGCTGGTGCTGGCGATCCTGGTGATCCTGGGATCGATGGTGGGCTTTTTTATCGCGGGCATGCAGAAGAGCGCTTTTGAGGATTTGGCGCGTTCGCAGATCGGCATGTTCGAGGGCCAGTTGGATGCCTACCGCCTGCACGTCGGTTCGTATCCCACGACGAACCAGGGGTTGCAGGCGCTGCGCGAGCCCCCGGCCGATCTGAAGAACCCGGCCAAGTGGCGCGGCCCGTACGCCCAGAAGGAGATCCCCATGGACCCTTGGGGAAATCCCTATCAATACGAGTTGGCCGGGCCGGAACAGGTCCGGATCTGGTCCTGGGGCGCCGACAACGCGGACGGGACGGAAGATGACATCGCCAACACGCAATGAGCGTCTCGGGAGCCCAGCCCGCAGCATGAAAAATCCGGCTTTTTCGAACCAGCCGGGCTGCGGTCGATGCGCCTGTCCGCACGGGGGCAATCCGTTGGCCGCGCCCCGTGCGCAGCAAGCTCGGCACGCCTTGACGCTGATGGAAATGATGCTGGTGCTGGCCGTCCTGGTCGGGGTGGCAGCCATGGTCTGGCCCGCTTTGCAGGGGCCGCTGGACGACCAACGACTGCTGAAATCGGCCGACCTGATCCGCGCTCAGTGGACCAAGGCCCGCGTCAAGGCGATGAAGGACGGGCGGTTGTATGTGTTTCGCTACGTGCTTGCCAGCGACGAATACGGCGTCGAGCCGTGGGGGGGCGAGGTAGACGCGGTCGAAGCGTCGCTCGGGGCCGCGACCGAATCGTCCGCTGCGCCGCCCATGACGACGGAAGAAAAGCCACGCCCCCTGGGGATCGCCGGCCGGCGGTTGCCGGACGGCATCCAGTTCTTTTCGGGCGAGACCCAGGCGGATGCCCGCTCGGCCGAGGTCGCCGCCGACGAGTCCGCCGCCTCGTCGTCCGCGGGCGGCCCGCCGCCGATCGTGTTCTATCCGGACGGGTCCACGTCGGACGCGAGCGTGCTGCTGACCAATGAGCGGTGCTTCGTCCAGGTTGCGCTGCGCGGGTTGACCGGGATGGTCCGCGTCAGCGAGCTGATCAGCAGCGAGGAACTGTCGGGCCTGGGAGGGATCACACCGTGACAGCGCAACCGTCTTCGTTCCGGGCACGCATTTTGGCAGGTTGGGACTGCGTCCCTGCCCGTCCGGAACGGTCGAGACGGTGTCCCAACCTGCTCTTCCGCCGCAGCGGGCTTTCGCTGCTGGAAGTCATCCTGGCGGTCGCCATTCTCGGCGGCTGTCTGGCGGTCACCGGCGAGTTGGTGCGATTGGGGGTGCGAAACGCGGAGGAGGCCCGCGAGCTGACTCGGGCACAACTGTTGTGCGAGGGCAAAATGGAGGAGATCGCCGCCGGCGTCGCCGCCGTCGAGTCGGCGTCGATGGTGCCTTTTGAAACCGACCCGGACTGGACCTATACCGTCGACGTCAGCCCGCTGGATGCGCAGCAATTGACCCTGGTCCGCGTCACCGTCCAGCAACTGGATTCGGAACGGTCGTATCCCCTCACCTTCACGCTGTCCCGCTGGATCTTGAATCCCGCTTCGACAACCGGCGAAACCTCGACCCCAACGACAACGGAGGGCCAGACGGCAACGTCCGGCGCCAGCAGTGACGCGTCGAACTGAGCGATCTCTGGTGCGTGGCTTGGCGACGGGACGGGCTCTCCGCCCGCGCAGCCCGCGTGCTGGAGCGGGGATGACCCTGCTGGAACTGCTGCTGTCCCTGGCCTTGACCGGCGTAGTGATGGTCATCATCAGCATGGCCATTCATCTGCACTTGTTCACGTTGGACACGCGGCGGGCCGACGTCGAAGAAGCGCTGCTGGCCCGGGCCGTTTTGCGGCACATGGCGACGGACCTCCGCAACGCCGTCTGGTACGAGCCGCTGGAGATGTCCAGCCTGGTCGGCGCGGGCGCGGCGGCGGACACGAGCAGCGTGCCGGACACCAACGCGGCGGATGCCCCACAGTCCGGCGGAGTGCAACCGCCGGACCAGCGTCAAGTGCAGTCCCCCAGCCAGGATCCACGGGGCCCCGCGTCGGCGCCGGAAGGCTCAGACGCCTCCGCCAGCGATGGCCTGGGCAGCGACGATCTGGAAGGTTTGGGGCTGACCGACGAGCCGTCCGAGAACACGGCGGACATTGCGGGCATGGTGGCCCCGGCCAGTGTGCCGGGTTTGTACGGCAATCAATACGAATTGTCCGTCGATTGCAGCCGTCTGCCGCGCGTGGACCAGTACGGCGGCATGGAGGATGCCGCGACGGGGGCCGTGAGCATTCCCAGCGACGTGAAGACCGTGTCGTATTTTTTGCGGACGGAAGACAGCCCGCAGGTCAATGCGCTGGCTACCGACGGCGGCAATGCGTTGGGCCTGGTGCGCCGCGAACTGGACCGTGCTGCGGCCTGTTGGGCGTCCCAGGAGGGAAGCCTGGACGCTTCGCAGCACCCCGGCAGCGTCCTGGCCCAGGAAGTCACCTACCTGGAGTTCCGCTACTACGACGGCACAACTTGGTACACCGAATGGGACTCGGACCAGATGGGCGGGCTGCCGACGGCCATCGAGATCACGATCAGCATCGATCCGGCCTTCGGCCGGAACGTGGAGGACCTGGATGTGCGGACGGCCAATGAGCTGGCCGCGGTCGCCGATCAGGACGAGCCGCTGTACCGCCTGGTCGTCCACTTGCCGATCGCGCAACCGTTGACGACAGACGCTACGCTGGGAGACTTCGACGAATCCTCGATGGACTTCCCACAAGGAGGGACGGAGCCATGAGGAAGTCTGGAGTGCGGCGTCGGATCGCCTTCTCGCGCAGCCCGATCGGTGCAGGCTCGCAACACCGTGGCCCGCTCGCTCCGCGAGTGAAACCGTGTCGCGGAGCGACACGCCTACGAGGGTTGGTCTCGGCGAAACCGAGACGCGCGGCGGCGCGTCGAAGGCGTGGGATGGTGCTGGTCATCGTCCTGGTCGTCGTCGCCGTGTTGGCCTTGGCGGCCTACGCCTTTCAGAACGTGATGCTGGCCGAAAACGAGGTCACCCAGATGGCGGGCCGGCAAATTCAAGCCTACTCGCTGGCCGCTTCGGGCGTCGCCCACGTGCAGGCGTTCCTGATGCAGGATGCCGCGTCGCAAGCCGACGCCGGCGGGCTGTACGACAATTCGCCCCAGTTCCAAGCCGTGACGGTGGTTCAGGAAGAAGAAGAGACCGACCTCGGGCGGTTCACCGTCGTCGCCCCGGCGCTGGACGAGGAAGGCTACTCGTCCGGCGTCCGCTACGGCCTGGAGGATGAATCGGCCCGGATCAATCTGAATGCGCTGACGCAACTGGAGAAAGACGTGACGGCGCTGTCGGAGGTCGCGGGAAGCGCCGCGGCGCAAGCGGCGGCGGCGGGCGCGGCGGCGTCCGGGGAAACGGAGTCCGAGGAATCCGGCGAAGTGTCGGATCAGGAGACCGCCGCCCGCGACCTGCTGATGGTCCTGCCCGGCATGACCGAGGACGTTGCCGACGCCATTCTGGACTGGCTGGACGCCGACAACGAACCGCGGGAATTCGGCGCGGAAGCCGAATACTACAGCGGCCTGTCCTCCGCCTACGCGCCGCGGAACGGCCAGCTCCAGACCGTGGAGGAACTGCTGCTGGTCCGAGGCGTCACCCCGCAGTTGCTGTTCGGCGCGGACGTCAACCGCAACGGCACGATCGACACGGGCGAGATCGACCAGGCCGGCGCGGCGACCGGCACGGATGCCGAAACGCTGTCGACCGGGTGGGCGAGCCGCTTGACGCTGTACAGCCGGGAAAACAACGTCACCGCGGAGGGCTTGTCGCGGATCAATCTGAACGAGGACGACTTGCGGACCTTGTTCGACTCGCTGACGGAGGTCCTGCCGGAAGAGCAGGCCATCTTCATCGTGGCTTACCGGCAGAACGGCGAGTACACCGGCAGCGAGACCGGGGAAGCGTACAGCAGCGGCGAGTTGGACCTGAGCCAGGCGAGCAAGACCAAATTCAGTCAGGTGCTGGACCTGGTCGGCAAGAAGGTGCAGGTCAAGTTCAAGGACGCCGAACAGGAGACGATCCTCCAGTCGCCCTTCGGCGAAGACCTGGTGTCCATGAGCGAGTACATGCCGACGTTGATGGACCAGGTGACCATCGTGACCGACCCCGTGATTCACGGCCGGATCAACATCAATCAGGCTCCTCGGGAGATCCTGTTGGGAATCCCCGGCATGACGGAGGAGATCGTCGAACAGATCGTCGGCCAGCGGACGCCGGACCCCGGCGCGGATCCGGCGTGCGGGCACGAGACCTGGCTTCTGACTCAGGGGCTGGTCACCTTGGACGAAATGCGGTCGCTGATGCCTTTTGTCTGTGCCGGCGGCGACGCCTATCGTGCCCAAATAATCGGTTATTACGACGACGGCGGGGCCGCTTCACGGCTGGAGGTGGTTTTAGACGCTACTCAGCAGCCGCCCCGCGTATTACTGTGGAGAGATATCAGCCACCTGGGCCGCGGCTACGCGCTGGACACGCTGGGGGTGACGATGAGGGACGAAGGATGAAGGATGAGATGGTTCGAGACGCCGCGACCCTGGACTGAAACTTTGGACACACAGCGAAAATCATGGCAAGACTTCTGGCTTTAGAATGGGATCCTCGCGAAGCCCGGTTGGTCGTTGCCCGCACGATGGGACGGACCGTGGAGGTGGAGCAAGCGTTCACGGTGCCGCTGGACGCCGGCGGGGAATCGGCCGGCGCGGAATTGGCGGGTGGCGAAGTCGGCAGTGCCGACCTTTGTGCGCGGCTGGCGGAAGCTTGCCGCCAACGGAACGTGGGACGCTGTCAGGCGCTGGTGGCCGTGCCTCGCGGCAAGATCGAATTGCGGGTCCTGCAAGTGCCGCCGGCGCCGGATGAGGAGCTGCCCGAGTTGGTCCGCTTTCAAGCCTTGCGGCAGTTCACGTCGCTGGGCGAAGACTGGCCGCTGGATTTCGTCCGCCTCCAGTCGGCCGACGAGCAACAGACGCGGGTGCTGGCGGCGACGGTCGCGCCTTCGGTCGTGGGCGAGATCCACCAGGTCTGCGCGGCGCTGGAATCGCCCGCCACCAGCATCGTGCTGCGGCCGTTCGCCTCGGCCTCGTGGTTCAACCGTTTCGCCGCGGACGGCCGCTGCCGATTGTTGGTCGAGCTGTTTGCGGAGGAGGCCGACCTGAACGTGGTCGCCGGCGGGCAAATGCTGTTGCTGCGTTCGGTCCGGTTGCCCACGCACGATCGGGACGCGGCGCTGGTGGGCGAGATCCGCCGCACGCTGGCTGCCGCGCGGAACCAGTTGAGCGACCAGGCCGTGGAGGCGGTGGCCCTGTTGGGCAGTCCGGCCGAACTGGGCAGTTTGCCGAGCGAGTTGCCGGGAACGTTGGGACTGGACGTCGAGTCCTTCGATCCGTTGGACCGCGTGACGTTGCCGGCCGAGGCGCAAAGCGGCTTGGCGGATTGCAGCGGCCGTTTTGCGGCCCTGTTGGGCATGATCCACGACGACGCCGACAGCCGGCCGCACGGGATCGATTTTCTGAATCCCCGGCAGCGGCCCAAAACGCCCGATCGCCGCCGCCGCTATGCCTGGCTGGCGGCTGCCGCGGCCGGTGTCCTGTTGGTGTTGGGCGGCCTGTTCGCCTGGCAGATCCAACGATACGACCAGCGGTTGGAAACGCTGCGGGCGGAAAGCAAGGACCTGGACGAACCCGTCAAGTCGGCCGACAGGCTGCGGGCCGACGTGGCAGTCATCGACACGTTCGCGGCCGGCGATGTCAACTGGCTGGAGCAACTGGCCGATCTTTCGGAGAAGTTCCCCAGTTCTGAAGATGCGACGGTAGATACGGCCACGTTCAGCTCGCTGAGCGAAGGTGGCGGCCAGATCTTTTTGGAAGGCTACGTGCGGGATCCGGCGGTCATCGAAGCCCTGGAATCTCGGCTCCGCGACACACATCGCCAGGTGACGGGCGGCGGCACCCAGTTCGACGAGCGGCAGCCGGAACTCCGCTGGCAGTTCAAAGAGAAGATTGTGGTCCTGCCGCCGTCGAGTCAGGAGGCCGCCCCATGACGAAACGAGAACGAACCCTGGCGATGCTCGTGGGCGCAAGTCTGCTGGTCCTGGTCGCGCTGTACGGGAGCAAGAAGGTGAGCGACGCCCTCCGCACTCGGCGCGCGCAGATCGCGGGTCTGGAGAAGCAGGTCCGTGACAAGAACCGGATGGTGCGGTTGAGCCAAGAGCACGCCGACCGGATGCAGGACTACCAGCGCCGTGCCTTGCCCAGCGACCTCGAAAAGGCCCGCTCGCTGTACCAGACCTGGCTGTTGAGCCTGGTCAAGGACGCGGGTTTCCAGGATCCGCAGGTGAGCGTCTTGCCGGCGCGGAGCGAGAAAGGCGTCTACGACACGTTGGCGTTTTCCGTCAGCGGCCGGGGAGATCTCCAGAAGCTGGTCGCGTTCCTCCACCGTTTCTATGCGGCGGATTTGCTGCACCGCGTGCGGCGGTTGTACGCCAAACGCGTGCCGGGCACCAAGCAGTTGGACCTGGCGTTTGCAATCGACGCGGTCTCGCTGCCCGGCTCCGACAACGCGGACAAGCTGAACGACCAGCCCTCGCAACGGCTGACCCGCGGCGACCTCGAAGCCTATCGGAACCCTGTTTTGAACCGCAACTTGACCGGTCCGGCAAACAAGGAGCCGGCCCTGGAGACGATCGGGGACCAATCCAAGTACGCCGGCGATCTGGTGTCGTTTGCCGTCCAGGCGCGGGATCCCGACAAGTGGGACCAGGTGACTTACAGCCTGGAGTCTGGCAGTCTGCCGAACGCCAAGATCGATCCCCAAAGCGGCCGGTTCGAATGGCAGGCCGAGAAGACCGGCGACTACGAAGTGGTCGTGACCGCCACCGACGACGGCCTCCCGCCCAAGACGGCGCGGCAGACGGTCAAGATCAGCGTCACCGAAAGGCCGCCGGACATGACTCCGCCGCCAGCGGTTCCGCCGCCGAGCTTCGAACAGGCGAAGTTTGCGTATCTCACGGCGATCACCGAGGCGGACGGGAAACGGCAGGCTTGGATCAGCCTGAGAACCGAAGGCAAGCTGCTGAAGCTGTTCGAGGGCGAAGCGTTTCCGATCGGCGAGGTGACGGTCAAGGTTCTGCGGATCGCCGAAAAGACCGTCGAATTGGACGCCCCTGCCCTGCCCAAACGCTTGCTGGTTACCCTGGGCCAAAGCGTGGCGGAGGGCCGGGAACTGACCGCGCCGGGGACTTGAACGGCCCGCGGGAGACCGGGTGGGACGCATCGCTTGCCGGCGGCTACGGCTCCACGGACGGAAGCTTGCGCGGCAAGACGTTCGACGAGGACAGCTGGGGCGAAACCTCGCGCCGCGCGGTGGATTCCCAGACTTGAATGCGGTTGCGAAAGGCTGTATTCAACTCTGGCCCGTCCTGGCCGCCATGCCTCTCCGCGGGCGGCCTGTCCGGCGAGGCGATCGTGGCGGCGGGACCGCGGAGCTTCTGCAGCATGTCCTGGGCGGCGACCAGCGAGGGATCGATCCGCAGCGATTCTTCCAGCAGCGCGGCCGCCTCTTGCGTCTGGTTCTTCTGCGACAGCAGGCAGGCGGCGTTGAACAGGGCGGTCGCTTCGGGATGGACGGCGCGCAGGGCGTCGACCCCCTCCGCCACGCGCCCCGACTCGATCAGCGCGGCGGCCAGATTGTTGCGGTAGCGGACGTTGCGCGGCTCGAGCCGGACGGCCGTCTGGAAGCTCTCCAGCGAAGCGCTCAAGTTTCCCCGCCGGGCGTGGAACAAGCCGAGATCGTTTAGCACCGTGGTGTTCGTGGGGGCCAGGCCTTGCGCGCGGTGGTACAACTGCAGCGCCTGATCCCCGTTGCCCTGCCGGTCCTGAAAGCGGGCAAAGGCGATCAGGGCATTCACGTCGCGCGGATCCAGCTGCAACGCTTTCTCGTACTGCTGCCGCGCGTGCTCGACGGCCCCCTGGTTCTCCGACAACTGGGCGGCCTGCACGTACAGAGCCGGAGTCAGCCGCGCGGGCGCGCTGGACAATTTGGCGGGATCGCTGGCCGGAATCACCTTGGGCTTCACATCCAGCGCGGACGAGACCTTTTCGCCGGCCGATTTGAAGGCCTTGGTGACCGACTGCGTCGCCTTGGTGACCGATTGCGTCGCGGCAGACAACGGACTGGCGGCCGCCGCGCCGCTGGGCGCCGCAGCCGCGCTGGGATGCATCGTAGCGCTGTGCGACGGATTGCCCGCCAGGGAAGCGCGGTCCGGGTTGAAAAAGCCCGACAGACTCGTGCTGCCGGATCGGCCCCAATCGCGCTCCCAGGGCAGAGGAGAACTGCAGCCGGCGGCGAATAGCAGGAAGCAGAGCCAAAGGACTCGGGCAAGCGGCTTCCGGTTGTTCATGTCGCACCTCCGTGCGCTGGACTCTTCGCCAAGGTCTACGGGACTACCGGCGGGACTGGCTGCTGTTTCCGTTTCCGTTGCTTTGCCGGTTGTCGCGATCCTCGTCATTGCTGGTGCTGGAGCCGTCCCCGCCCGTGGAGTTGCCATCGATACTCGATAGTCGGGGCGGCAAAAGGGAGCCGCGGTAGGCCTGCTCCACTTCATACACATACCACCCCTCTCCGCCGCGGGGCACGATTTTGGTCGTCAGGACTGGGCAAGGAGCCGTGTCGGGGGCGATCTGCGCGAGGCTGCGATACACGGACGCCACGCGCGCGGCGGTTTCTTCTTGGGTGGCAGCCTCCAGCACGTACACTTGCCGCCGGTGGGGTGGAACTTGGGTCAGGAGGTGATGCAGCTTGGCGTGGCCGGCGGTGGTCAGTTCATTCGTGGCGGGGTCGAACAGATAGTCGGTTAACGTGTTTTGCGCCTTCCAGCCGTTGTCGACCATTTGGCGGAAGGGGCGCCGCACCAATTCGCGGTCCTGGGGCACGAAAGGCTCCGGCCACACATTGACGCGGTTGCGGTGAAACTCGACCTGACTCCAGACCCTGTGCCACCAGTTTTCCAGAGCCATCTGGCCGCCCGTCGCTGGTTGCGTCGGCACAGGCTTCTCCTGGCCTCGCGACGAAACGGCGACGGCCAGCGCGAGCAGCACGCCAAGGAGTAAGATCTTCGACAAGGCCACAATTCGACTCCACAAAGAGACGGGCGGGAATGCTTCCAGTTCATTCATCGGCCGATGCGCCGTGTGGCTGCGGCAGCCCCTGTGTAATCTGCAAGATTCGGGTTGTGCCGGTCGTGCGGGCGATAGCGCAGGTCGCGTATGCCTGTCGCGGCGGTCCCGTCAGCTGCCCATCATGGTGGGCAACAGGATGCGGATGATGTTGATCGCGGCGGGCCCGACCAGCACCACGAAGATGGCCGGAAAGATGAACAGCACCAAAGGGAAAATCAGCTTGACGGCGCTCTTGGCGGCCCGTTCTTCGGCCATTTGCCGGCGGCGAATGCGCATGTGGTCGCCGTGATTGCGCAGCGCTTGTCCGATGCCGGTGCCGAATCGGCTGGCATGGATCAACACCGAAGCGAGGCTCCGCAGATCTTCCTCGCCGTTGCGCTCGCCCAGATCGCGGAACACCTGGACGCGCGTGATGCCCATTTGCAGATGGAGGTTCGACAACTCGAACTCGTGCGACACGGCCGGAAAGGATTTGCGCATTTCATCCGCCACTTTCCGCATCGCCTGATCCAGGCCCAGGCCGGCCTCGACGCACACGACCATCAGGTCGATGGCATCCGGCAGGCCGAAAAACAGTTGTTCGTGTCTCCGCCGGGTGAGCAGGCGCAGACCGATGTCGGGCAAGAACATGCCGCCCCCGGTGTAGAAGATGACCCGTGAAAGATGCGACGCGTCGAAGTGGCCGGCGAGCAGCAGCAGACCGCCGCCCAAGAGGAAGCCGGCCGTCAAGCCAATCACCTTCAAGGCCAGAAAGACCGTCTCGGCATAGTCGGACCGAAACCCAGCGTGGGACAGCCGCATCCGCAGCCGGCTGACGTCCTCGAGCTTGGTCGGCTGCAGCGGTTTGGCCAGTTGCGGCGTGGTCTTCTCTACCAAGCCCGAGAACACCGATGAAACACGGGCGAACAGCCCCGTGCCGGGCTCCGACGAGCGGGCGGCGCGTTCCAACTCATCCAGGCGCTGGTCCACCCGGTGTTGGCGAGCATCCAACTGCTTCGAGACCAGCCAGATCGTGGCCGAGATAAAAAGGAAAACGCCAAGGCAGATGAGGATTAACAAGCCCGTCATGAGTTCACCGAATCGCAAAAGGGGCTCAGATTTTGATGTCGACGATCTTCTTGATCACGATGGCGCCGATGATCTGCAGCACGATCGCCGTCAGCATCATCCACTGGCCCAGAGGATCGTAGAACAGGATCATCAGGTACGCGGGATTCCGAATGTACATGAAGATGCCCAGGGCGATCGGCATGGCCAGCAGGACCACGCCGGACAGTCGCCCTTCGCCGGTCAGCGCCTTGACCTGAGAGCGGATTTGGAACCGTTGCCGGATCAAGCGGGCGATCTTGTCCAGGACCTCCGCCGTGTCGCCGCCCGTCTGCCGCTGCAGCACGACCGCATTCACGAAGAACCGGAGATCGAGGTTGGGAACGCGAAACGTCAGGTTCTCGAGCGTATCCTCTACGGACACGCCCAGGGCCTGTTGCTGGTAACAGCGATGGAATTCCGCTGCGATGGGTTCCGCCATTTCTTCGCCGATCAACCGCAGGCCGTCGGCCAGGCTGTGCCCGGCGCGCAGCGAGCGGGCGAGCAAGTCCATCGCATCCGGCATTTGGCTCTCGAACTTCCCCAGCCGCTGGCGGCGTTTCCAGAACAGCCATAGCAGCGGTATGGCCCCGGCGGCGCAAGCCCCCAGGGGAGCTGCAAAGACGGCCGCCTGCGTCGCGGCCCCCAGCAGGCCGCCGAGGACCGCCAGCAGGGCCGAAAGCGACACCAGCTGCAGCGGCGTGATGCCAACGCCGGCCTGGCGTATGAACAGACGCAGATCGAGAACTTGCGCCAGCCGCTGTTCCCACGGCGGCAACTGCTCGTCCTCGGCCGGCAGGACCATCTGCTCGCCGATGTTCTCGGCGCCATCCCAAGTCGTTTCCAGGGTCGACTTGACAAGCGCGTCCAAGCGGGCTTCGGCGGTGCTCCCGCGGCGCGTCTGAAGCAGCGACAGGCACCCTGCGGTCAGTGCCGCGACCCCGCAGAAGGCGGCTGCAATCGTAATGATCGTGAGTGGTGTCAGGGCCATGCCTGCCTCCGCTGCGGAAGGTCAAAACAACTGCCGCCTGAGTCCCCCCGCGGGGCGGCTGGCTGGCGGCGGTCTGGTTGGTCATCAGTCGCGCATCATGATTCGTTGACGGAAGATGTTGGCCGGCAAGCGGACGCCGGCGGCCTCCAACTTGGGCATGAACGTCGGCCGGACGCCCGTCGCCTGAAAATGGCCGCGGGCGCGGCCGTTCTCGTCGATCCCTTCCTGGACGTACAAAAACACGTCTTGCATGACGACGGTGTCCTGTTCCATGCCCACGACCTCCGTGACGTGCGTCACCCGCCGCGGACCGCCCTGCAGCCGGCAGACTTGAATGATCAGGTCCACCGCGCTGGCGACCTGCTGCCGCATCGCCTTGATGGGCAGTTCAAAGCCGTTCATCATGACCATGGTCTCGATGCGAGCGACGGCGTCCCGCGGCGAGTTGGCGTGGATGGTGGTCAGCGAGCCGTCGTGGCCCGTGTTCATGGCCTGCAGCATGTCCAGCGTTTCTGGCCCGCGGCACTCGCCGATGATGATCCGTTCCGGCCGCATGCGCAAGGCGTTGCGGACCAGTTCCGTGGCGCGGACTTCGCCGCGCCCTTCGATGTTCGGCGGACGCGTCTCCAGCCGCACGATGTGCTCCTGCTGCAACTGCAACTCGGCAGCGTCCTCGATCGTGACGATGCGGTCCTCGTTGGAGATGAAACTGGACAACACGTTCAAGAGGGTCGTTTTTCCGGAGCCGGTGCCGCCGGAGATGATGACGTTCAGTCGGGCCTTGATGGCCCCCTCGAGCAGCATCACCATCTCGGGCGTAAAGGCGCGGAGGTTCAGCAGGTTTTCCAGCTTCAGCGGATTGACGCCAAAGCGGCGAATCGAGACGGCCGGTCCGTCCAGGGCCAGCGGCGGAATGATGGCGTTCACGCGCGAGCCGTCCGGCAAGCGGGCGTCCACCATCGGACAGGTTTCGTCGACCCGCCGCCCGACGCGGGACACAATGCGGTCGATGATCTGCAGCAGTTGGGCATTGTCGCGAAACTCGACGTTGGTCCGATGCATCCGGCCCTGTCGCTCCACGTACACGTTCTTCGGGCCGTTGATCAGGATGTCGTTGATGGTGTGGTCTTTGAGCAGCATCTCCAGCGGCCCCAAGCCTAACGCCTGGTCCAGCACCTCCTCGATCAGCCGCTCTCGCTCCTGGCGGTTCAGCAGCGTCTCTTCCAGGTCGCACAGGTGCTCGACCACCATGCGGATCTCGCGGCGCAGCGTCTCGCCCTCGATTCCGCCGATGCGGTTCAAGTCGAGCTTGTCCACTAGCTTGTTGTGAATGCGTTCCTTGATGTCTTCAAACGACTCGTCCGAGAGCACGGCCAATCGCCGCGAAGGCGGCGCTCCGGCAGAGGTCGCATTGCCAGGGGTGTTCATGCTTGTTTCCAGGGATGGCAAAGGCCGAAAAGGTTGCTTTTTCTCTCATAAATTACCGGTAACGGTACTCAAACATAGCTTACGGAAACAACGCCCGGCGCTCTTCTTCCCGGCGAAACGGGGCGGAACTAGACCCGCAAGGCTGGGATTCGCGTTTGGTCGGACCCCAAAACGCGGGCGGGAACGCCCATTTTGCCGATCCGACCGTTTCTGCCGATTGCGTGGGCAGCGGAGCTTTCGTAACATGCTTCTCTGGGCCCCCTCGTCGCCCGAACGTTTTGCGCCGTGTCAACGACCTCGCTTTGCCGTAAGGAATTGGCCATGTATCGTCTGTGCGTTCTTTTTCCCATCGCGTTTGGGGTTCTGGTTTCGTCCGGTTGCGGATCGGCCCGGATCAAGGAACTGACGGCCGAGGTCGAGAGCCTCAAAGCCCAAGCCGCGCAAGCCGAGGCGGAAAAGGCGCGGCTGGAAACGGAGTTGGCCGACGCGCAGAAATCGCAACAGCAGATCGCCGCGATCAAGAAGGGCTACGAAGACGCCCGCCAGCAATTCGCGGCCCAGATGAAGTCGCTGGCTCCCCTGCTGGGAGACGTGGGATCGCCCCTGCCGCCCTTCGAGGGCTTGGCCGACAGCAGTTGGGTGGGCAAACTCGCGCCCGGCGCCAAACTGGCGCCGAACGCCAAGGAACTGGAGAACGTCCTAAAGGGGCTTCTGGGCGACCAAGGCGCCAAGCCGTCGCCGTAACGCTGTAAGCGGCGAACAGCTGGTGCGCCGGCCCGCGCCACAGCCGGCATTCCCGTCCGCGACGGCCGGCCCGAAATAACTGCCGGCCCGGACCGAATGCCGGCCCGGACCGTGACGGTCGCCTTCGCCGTCCTGGCTCGCTCAGTTCGCGGCGCTGGGCGAGTTGTACACTTCGATCGTCGCCAGCGTGGGGCAGGCCAGGCACTTGGTCAGCTTGACGCGCAGGCGGTCGGCCTGGACGCGATCCATGCGGAGGATCCGGCGGGGGCCGATGGTTTGGGCCTGGGCGAGCGTTTGCCACTGGCCGCCCACGCGGGCTGCGACTTCAAACGCTTCCACACGCTGGCCCAGCGGGATGTGCTCCTGGAGCCGCACCCGATCAAACTCGACCTTTCCGCCGAGATCCACCTCCAGCGTCGCCTCGCGGACGTCGTCGTCCGCCGCCCAGTACGTGCGGCGGTCGCCGTCGGTCACCCGTCGCGCGTCAAAGCACTCGGCCCCGCTCCGGACGTTGCTGGCGGTGACCGGCTTGCCCCGCGCCAGGTCGGTACGAAAGGTGTCCTGCAGGACCCGGCCGAGTTCAAGCAGTCGAGCGACGTCGTTTTCGTGAAACAAGCCTCGCCGGTCCGGCGGGATGTTCAGCAGCAGATTGCAGCCTTGGCCGACGCTCGCGTAGTAGATCTCCAGCAACTGGTCCAGCGTTTTGACTTTGTCGTTCTGCGACTCGTGCCAGAACCATCCGGGCCGGATCGACACGTCGCATTCGGCCGGCACCCAATGCGTGCCGCCCCGGTCGCCGTGCCACAGCGACTCCTTGACCGAGATGCCCGGCCAGCGGCCTTCGCGATCGAACGTGGCCCAATTCGGATCGTAGCCCAGGCCCCGTTCGTTGCCCACCCAGCGGATGTCCGGGCCGCCGTCGCTGAAGCGGATGCAGCCGGGTTGCAGTTCGCGGACCAGAGCCCAGGCCTGCGGCCATTCGTAGTACGTGCGGTTGTCGATCGTCCGCCGCTCGTTGGCGCCGCCGTAGTAGCCGGTTCCGCCGTTGGCCCCGTCGTACCAGGTTTCAAAGATCTCGCCGTAGTTGGTCAGCAACTCCCGCAGTTGATTGCGGTAGTACTGGACATAGGCCGGCCGGGCGTACTGGGCGTGGTTCCGGTCCCAGGGCGACAGATACGCGCCGAACTTCAGGCCGTGCTTGCGGCAGGCGTCGGCGCACGCTTTCACGACGTCGCCCTGGCCGTTTTTCCACGGCGAGTTCTTCACCGAGTGCTCCGTGTATCGGCTCGGCCACAGGCAGAAACCATCGTGATGTTTGGCGGTGAGGATCAGCCCCTTCATGCCGGATTCCTTGGCGACGCGCGCCCACTGTTCGGCGTCCAAGTGGCCGGGATTGAACCGTTGCGGCGATTCGTCGCCGTTGCCCCATTCGCGGTCGGTGAAGGTGTTCAGCGTGAAGTGAATGAAGCCGTAGTATTCCAATTCGTGCCAGGCCAGATGGGCGTCCGTCGGCAACGCGCCGAACGGTTGCGGCGGCGCGGCCGACTCAACGGCCGGCGCGGCGCCGGCAAACAGCAACGGGAGCATGGCGGCAAAACAACAGGCTCGCATCATGGTGACACCATCGGGTTGGAGGTTGCGCCGCTTTGCCACCCGACTTGTCCCGGTGGTTGCGCGGCTCGGGCAACCCATTACTTTGCCAAACGCCAGGCCGCACGACAAGAGACGAGGCCCCGGAACATGGCCGACACCGTGCGCGATCCGGCGTCCTGGCGGTTGTCGCCGGAGGCGGTTGGTCCTAAACTGCCTGCTGCGTCCCGACCGTCGTCTCGACTTGAAAGCCCCCAGCACCGCCGTCCAGTCCTTGCACGAGGAGGTTCACCCGATGCGCAAAGCGACGAATGGTCCCACGAATCACAACCCCCGGCGCCTCGAACGCCACAACCCGCTGACCGTGACGGCTCGGTTGCTTGTCGCGGCGCTCTTGCTGCTGCTGATGGCGGGCGCGGCCACCGCGGCCGACCCGCCCCCGCGGATGCGTTCCGACCCGCCGCCGATCGTCTCGTCCTGGGACGATCTGCTGGAAGGCGTCCAGACGCCGGAGGATTGGCAGGCTCGCCGCCAGGTTCTCCAGCAGCGCTACCTGGAATTGATCCGCGACGATCGCAAGCCGGCCAAGCCGCCGCTGGACCTGCAAGTGCACGAGACGGTCGAGGTGAAAGGGACCTATCGCCGGCAACTGATCAGCTACAACGTGGAGCAGGACGAACGGGCGCACGCCTACCTCGGCATTCCGCTGAAGTTGGACGGCAAGGCCCCGGCGATCGTGGCCCTGCACGGCACCACGGCCCAGGGAAAGGAACAGACGGCCGGACTGAGCGGCAATCCGGACAAGGCCTGGCTCGATCAACTCTGCCGCCGCGGCTACGTGGTGATCGCCCCCGATCATTTCGTTTCCGGGCACCGCATTCCGCCGGAAGGCCCTTACGAAACGGCCCGCTTCTACCAGAAGCATCCGGAGTGGACCGCGGTGGGCAAGTTCACGTACGAGCACGCGATCGCGATCGACGTGCTGCAATCGCTGGCGGAGGTCGATCCGGAACGGATCGGGGCCCTGGGGCACTCGCTGGGCGGGCACGGCACGTACTTCCTGGCGGCCTACGACCAGCGCATCAAGGCCTCGGCGTGCAACTGCGGAGCCACGTTCTTCCGGCATAACCGGCGCGTCGAGGGCTGGTCCCGCGACCGTTGGTACGTGTACCTCAAGCCGCTGCGAGCGGGTCTGCTGGAGGGCAAGTTGCCGCCGATCGACATGCACGAGATCATCGCCCTGATCGCGCCCCGCCCGTTCCTGGACCTGGCGGGGCTAAACGACGGCGATCCACTCACCCAGCGGCAGCGGGCGCTGATGCTGCTGCGGATCATGGACGTGTACGAGCTGGAAAAGGCGCCTCAGAACTTCGCCTTCTACCTGCACGGCCGAGGACACAGTGTGGCGCACGAATCGCGCGAACTGATCTTCGGCTGGATGGACGTGCACCTGAAGCCGGCCGAGGTGACGCAAACGCGATTGTTGACGGAGCAGGCCGACGCACCGAAGTGAGGGTGATGCTCGACCTGCGGATCGGGACACCTCGAAATCGTTTGAGATCGGCGCCGGGACGGTTGCCCCTGGTCACGCGACGAACCTTGGGAGGACGATCATGAGCCAACGCATCACGCGACGCAGATTTGCAGCGGCCGGGACAGCCGCTGCCCTGGGACTGCCCGTGCTGGACACAGGCGGTCTCGCCACGTCGAACGAAGTCAGCCCGCTCGCGGTCGGCGGATTCCCTGCCCTGCCAGTGCGGCCCTACCAGTTGATGTGCGTCATCTGCCGGCTGGGCGCAGGATGCACCGACGACCTGGGCGATCCGCGGTTGACCGCGATCCTCCAGGCCGCGCGGGAGGACCCCAAGCTGCCGCTGACGCTCCGCTGTAACGTGGACACCGTGTACCGCTACCAGAACCCCGGCCACGCGGAGGACACGGCCGAGGGAGAGCTGTTCAACGCCAAACGCGACCTGGACATCATCCACAAGCTGGGCCTGGCGCCGGGCGACACGCGGCCGGCGATCGACATGTTCGAACGCGTGCTGGCCAAAATCCCCCAGACCCGCGGCATCTGCGGGTACGGCGCCCAGACGTCCGACACTTGGCGCGGCTGTGCGCAAGCGGACAGCGGCAATTACGAAAAGGGCCGCCAACTCGGCATCCACGCCGTCATTCCACCGCGTGATCCGGCCGAAAAGGCGCAGTACAAGAAGACGAGCGCGGCGGCCCTCTACCAGGCGCAGACGCTGCGAATCCGCCCGCACCATCTGCTGTGCATGAGCTGTTTCCACGGCGGCAAGGACAAGCTCGCCCCGATCGCAGAAGACAACTTGTTCGAAGCGATCGACGCGATCCAAAAGCAACCCGACATTCCGGTGACTTTGATCGCGGGCGTGTGCATGATCTGTCCGCCGTGTGGCAAGTACGACCCCGTGAACAAACTGTGCGTGGGCGGCCGCAGCATGGCCTTGCGCGACCAGAAGAAGGACCTGGACGTGCTGCAAAAGCTGGGTTTGAAATACGGCGACACGCTGCCGGCCCGCAAGCTCTATCAGTTGCTGTTCGAGCGGATCCCGTCCACCCGCGACATCTGCGGCTACGGCGACGGAGAGACCCGCGCCTACGAATGGAGCATCTGCGGCAGCGCCGTAAAGGACGACGCCTATCAAAAGGCCCGCGCGGCGCGGCTGGGAATCCAGGATTGAGGGTGCTTCCGAACGTGTGCCCCGCGGCGGCTGGTTCGACAACGCCGCCGTCACACCTGACCGCCTATCGAAACAAAGAGAACTGGCTCCGAGCTGCGCGGGAGAGAGGAAGGAAGAACGTTTTCAAAAAGTGCAAGCAAAACACCACGGAGAGAAATGCGTCGCGTGGGGAAATAGAATCCGGTGTTCATCTCTCCCCCAAAGTACATCCAAATTCACTCTACGAGTCACCTCGCAACAAACCGAATGCTCCGTGTTCTCGCGGCATCCGCTTGGAGCCGGTCTCCATTGTTCACCACCTCGGAGTTCGTTGTCTTCGCCAGAAAGAGCCAAGGGAATTTGAGAGGCCAAGGAACATGATGCTGACGCCGGGAACGCAAGTATTGGTCGGGCTCGTGGGGGCCTGTACGATGATGGCCATCCTGTGGCTTGTCCAGCGCCGGAAGGGCAACGCGGGGATCGTGGACGCGGGCTGGGCGGCCGGGATCGGCCTCCTTGGCGTGTTCTTCGCGGCCACGTCAGGCGGTTATCTGCCGCGGCGTGTTCTGGTTGCCGTTCTGATCGGCGTCTGGTCGGCGCGGTTGGCGATCCATCTTCTGGTAGATCGCGTTCTGGGCTGCCCGGAAGAGGGCCGCTACCGCACGCTGCGCCAGCAGTGGGGCGCCACGGCCCCGCGACGGTTGTTCGTCTTTTTCCAGTATCAGGCGCTGGCGGCGTTGTTTTTTTCCCTGCCGGTGCTGGTCATCGCTCATCATCCGCTGGCTCGCTGGACGGCTTGGGACGTGCTGGGCGCGGTGATCTGGTGCGCCGGCGTGGTCAATACGATCGTGGCGGACCGGCAGTTGGTCCGCTTCAAGCGTCGGCCGGACAGCCGCGGCAAGACGTGCCGCGCCGGTTGGTGGCGCTACTCGCGCCATCCCAACTATTTCTTCGAGTGGCTCCACTGGTGGTCGTACGTCGCGCTGGCGGTCGGCGCTTCGTATTGGTGGCTCACTCTGCTGGCGCCCGCCGCGATGCTGTATTTCCTGGTGTGCGTCACGGGCATTCCGCCGACGGAGGCGCAGGCCTTGGTCAGCCGCGGCGACGACTATCGCCAGTACCAGCGTTCGACCAGCGTCTTCGTCCCCTGGTTCCCCAAGCGAGAAGACGAAGCCTGACCGGTCTGGTTCATCCTGCCGCCGGCGGCTGGTAGACCGGCCGGCGGGCTCAGGATGAGGAACACGGCATCACGCAGATCGAATCTGCCGGCGAAGGTGCGTGGTCTTTCGGATCACTTCCACAGTTCCTCGATGATCTCGACGGTCTTATCGACCAGCATCTGTCCGCCTTCCGGACCGATGATGTTGCTCTGCGGGATGGCCGAATAGGAGCCGCCCGCCTGGGCGCGGGCGGTGGGCAGGTAGCTGCCGAAGCCGGACATCTGCAGGATGAAGGTCTGCGTCGCTTTCGACCGGGCTTTGATGCGGACGCCGTATTCGCAATACAGTTCAAACGGATTGGAGCAGACCACCAGATCGCCGAGTCGGACGACGTGAATCTCGACAGGATAGGTCGCGTCCGGGTTCTTCTGCAGTTGCTCGTAGCGTTTCACGACTCCGTGATGCCAGTCTCGGGCCATGAAGGCGACTCGGGGCGCGCAAGACGGGTCCGCTTCCAGTTGGGCCAGCACCTTGTTGTATGCGGCGAGGGCCTCCTGATACTGCGTTTCGGAGATCTTGTTCAGCGGCAACTGCAGCGTGACGGCGACGTGTTTCAGAACCGGGTCCGGGAACTTCTCTTTTTGGGCGGCCTCGAAGGTCTGGCTGACGGACAGGTCGATTCGGCGGGCCAACTCCTGCATTTCGTTGATGCCGCGCAGGGCCCGCATCCGCGCATTGGCGGCTTTATGCAGCAGCGGGCGCGGCGACATGTCCCCGGCGGCGCCGCCCCAGCCCAGCACGACGACGCCCGCGCCGTAGCGAGCCTGCAAGTTTTCGCGGACCGGCAGCCAGTAGTCCGCGTTGATGGCGGATTGGCCTTCGACCACCTGGGACGGACAGGCGACGTTGACGACGATCGCCTTGACGTTGTCCTGCTGATCGAAGAAGAAGAGGGAGCCCACATCGTCGTCGTCCATGCCTTCCAGATGGACGAAGTCCGGCCGGTTGGTATTGCCGTACATCTGCGCCGAACCGTTCGCATACACGGCCCGGCGGCTGAAGCCGATGCTGTTCCGGTCCAACCCGTACGCCATCTTTCCCGGCGCGACGTTCTTCCAGGCGGCCACAATGCCGTCGCTGATCTTGTCCGCCAGATAAGCGATCGTTTCTTCGACGGTCATCGTCTGGTCGTTGACCGGGATGCCGGGCGTTCCCGGCCGCAGGACGGGGGCCGTGTGCGTGTGTGTCGCGGTCAGGACGATGTTCTGGACGTTGATCGCAGCGTCTTTTTTCGCGACCGCGTCGCGGACCGCTTGCACGAAGACTTCCGGCAACTGCAGCAGGTCCAGCGAGACAAACGTGGTCCGTGCATCGCCGGACTGCAGGGCGACCACGTTGGCCGTCAGCGGCGTATCCGGGGTGGTCGAAAGACGCAGGCCGAACTGCCCCCAGAGGGCCACGGCCTTGTTCGGCGTGATGTCGACCGACGCCGCGCCGACCTGCAATTCCGCCGGACAGGACAGCGCGGAACCTGCGAGCCAGACGAACGCTCCGCAACTCACCGTCTTGAGAACCACACTGAGTAAAAACCTCTTCATGCTAAGCTCCTTTCGTGAGGGCTGGCTGTCTTGATCGCAGGCGACATGGGCATCGCAGCGGCGGGAGGGAACGTGGCGCGCGGCAGGACCTGAGAGGGCCGTCCAAACCGGGGCTGGCAGTCGTGTGGGGCGGACCGGGAGCCCCTGCGCGAGCCCTTTCATGGAAACCCTTGGCGGACTGATCTGGAATCCAGCCGCCGTTTCCATGTTGGACCGGTTGGAAGAGGCGGCTTAAGTCCGCGCTGCCCGCCGCATCGCTGGTGGGCGCGGCAGGCTATCGTGACGCCGCGGTCGTGGGCTACGGGCCAAGAACTGGTGTCAGTCCAGCAGTTGCGCCAAGGCGTTGAGGGCGGTCTTGGCTTCTTTGATCCCGCCCAATTCCTGCACCAGCTTTTTTGCTTTGCACAGCAAGCCGATCGAGACTGCGTCCTTCGGAACGACGGGCGCGGCGTCGGGTGTCGGGGCGGGGGCGGCCTTCTTGGCCTTCTTCTTGGCCTTCATGCTTGATTTCACGCCACCCACGTAGTTCGCTGTCGTGACGATGCCCTGCTCCTTGAGCAACTCAACGATTTCCTTGGGGGACTTCTTGGGATGAGCGAGACAGGCTTGTCTGATCGCTGCGGTCTTGGCTCCACGAGGAGCGTCGGCCGCCTCTGCAACGGACTTGGCTTCGGGTTCGGTGTTTTTTGGTTTTCTCGGCATGGTAGATCTCACAGTGACAAACGCGGAGGGGAAACAGACACATCAGACAAGAGTATAGATGGAAGGCAAGCGGTTGTCTACGGGCGGCCAGCGCGAGGATGGCCGGGTCTTTCTTACCTTCTCCTGTTCCTTGAGGCTCACCATCAACGCGGTTACGAGACCCTCGTCTTCGCAGGAACGAGAATGCCCCCTTCACACCGAAGGGTGTTGACAGCTTTGACGGGCATTGCGTAAGGTACGTTTGCCACGCCACTCGCTCTTCGAGCCAGCGATGCACACAACGCCACAGAAAGATGCCGGTTCGTCCAACCCGCTGCACTGGTTTCCTGAGTTCCTCGAAATCGGACGAGACCGGTTTCGCGCGGAGGGCCGCTTGCTTGGCTCGGCCATTCTGGTGGGTGTTGTGGCGGGGTTGGGCGCCGTCGCGTTTGCGGCGGCCTGCCACCTGGTCAGCTGGCTGGCTCTGGACCAGGTGGCGGGCTACCGGGCGGTGGGGCCGGTGGGCGAAGCGCGTCTGGGCTGGCTTGCCGATTCGACGCGCGGTTTCCAGCCCTGGTGGCTCGTGCTGGTGCCGGCCGTGGGCGGTCTGTTGAGCGGTTACCTCGTGTTCAAGTTTGCGCCGGAGGCCGAGGGGCATGGGACGGATGCGGCGATTGCCGCGTATCACCATGGCCAGGGCCGGATCCGCTCGCGGGTTCCGATCATCAAGCTGATCACGTCCGCGATCACGATCGGAACGGGAGGTTCTGCGGGCCGCGAGGGGCCGATCGCGCAGATCGGGGCCGGTTTCGGCTCGTTGCTGGCAACGACGCTGCGGTTGAGTGTCCGCGAGCGGCGGATCCTTCTGGCCTGCGGGATGGGCGCGGGCGTGGGTGCGATCTTTCGCGCCCCGCTGGCAGGCGCCTTGTTCGCGGCGGAGATCCTGTACTGTTCGCCCGAGTTCGAGCCGGAGGTGATCATTCCGGCGGGCCTTGCCAGCGCCGTGGCGTACTGTACGTTCGGCCTGGTTTTCGGTTGGCAACCGTTATTCCAGACGCCGCCGTTTGCCTTCGATAATCCTTGGCAACTGGGTCCGTATTTCCTGTTGGCCGTCGTCTGCGCGATGATGGCGATGCTGTACACGCGGACCTTCTACGGCGTTCACAGCTTGTTCAAGCGGTTGCCCTGCCCGCGGCTCCTGAAGCCGGTGCTGGGAGCTTGTTTGACGGGTACGCTGGGTATCAGCCTGTATTTTTCGCTGGGCCGCGAGCAGGCCGTCCTGGCCGTCTTGTCGACCGGCTACGGCGTGTTGCAGGAAGGGCTGCAGAACGAGTTGGCGATGTCGGCGGGCCTGCTGTTGGCCGTCGCGTTTGGCAAGATTCTGACCACCAGCCTGACGATCGGCAGCGGCGGTTCCGGGGGCGTGTTCGGACCCGCGATGGTGATCGGCGGTTGCACCGGCGGAGCGGTGGGGGCGTGGTTTCACCAGATCTGGCCCGGACTGGCGCCGCATCCGGCAAGCTTTGTAATCATGGGCATGGCCGGGTTTTTTGCGGCAGCGGCAAAGACGCCCTTTTCGACGCTGATCATTGTCAGCGAAATGACGGGCGATTACCGGCTGTTCTTGCCGGCGCTGTGGGTCTGCGCCTGGTCGTTTCTGTTGTCCGATCGGCAGTCCTTGTACCGCTCGCAGGTCGTCAGCCGTTCCCTTTCGCCGGCGCACCAAGGCGATTATGTGCGCGAGGTGTTGGCCGGGCAATTCGTGCGGCAGTTCCTCAAGCCGTACAAGGAAGTCCCGGCGCTGCGGCCGGCCGACCCGTTGCAGACCGTGCTGTCGCAGTTGGATTTGACGGGCCACACCGTCTTGCCCGTGGTGGACGAGGAACGGCGGTTGTTGGGAATCGTCAATCTGGAAGAGGTTCATTTGGCGGCCCGGTCCCAGCACGCCCAGGTCATGCTGCTGGCCGCCGACCTGATGCGTGACGATGTGCAGCCGTTGCAGCCGGACTACGGCTTGGACCGCGCCTTGGAGCTGTTCGTCCAAAACAACCTCCAGGCCCTGCCCGTCGTCCATGACGCCGCGGATCGCCGCGTCGTCGGGATCGTCCGTCGCTCCGACATCTCGACCGCCTACGTCCGCCGCATGCACGGGGAACCGCGCTGACGACGGCCGGAATTCTGTCCAGTCCGGGTTCGCATCACACTTCCCGTCCCTGCGGTTTCCCGGCTGGCCCGTGCGGCGGTTTGCCGGGCGGCAGGACGCGAATCGGCCCGCGGGCGGTCAACTGCGATTGGCCGTAAGACGTGCGCCCGGTTGGCCGCACCAGGTGGCGGGGGAGCTGCGTCTGCACGAAGAAGTTCAGGTTCGGTTGGGTCGCCGCCTTGACGGCCTGTTCCACGGTCTGGCCCTCGGTCAAGCGCAGCAGGTGAGGCGCGGAGGCCACGCTGGCGGCCTGCCAGGCGACCTGGCCGTCCACCAGGAAGGCCAGTTCGCAACGCTGTTCCGTGTACGTGACCTTGTCGTGCTTCCCCCAGGGAGGAACGCCGAAGCGGCGGTACTCCATTTCTTTGGTAGCCCCCGGCACGACGCGAGCCACCAGTTGAATGGGCTGCCCCGGCGTCACTTTCATGCCGTTCTGCTCCAACTTGGACGCCAACGACTGGCGGATCGCCTCCCGCTGTTCCTGAGTGGCCTCGAGTTGGATCTCCAGCGTGACGCCGACGCCCGGCTTGACCGCCAGCAGCGACTCGGCATCCAGGCCCGCGGCGACGGCGGCCGCTTCCTCGTGCGGCAGCGCGCACGGCACCAGCCGCTGGCTGCCGTTGCTTGCCTCGGTGCTGACAAACCACACATAGCCCCCCAGGGCGGCCACGGATTCTGCGGTCCGCGCATCCTCGTAACGGTACTCCCACAGCACGATCCTCCGCTCGATGTCGATCAGCCGCGTGCCGCCCAGGAGGAGATAGTTGTTTGCCAGCCAGCACGCGGCGCCGCGGTGGGGAGCGAGCGGCAACTCGGGGACGGCGATCTCGCGCATCAGCTGGCCCTGGGCCAAGTCCCAAACCAGCACCTGGCGGACAAGGACCATCGCCAGTTGAGCCCCATCCGAGCGGAAGAGTAGCGCCGCTCCGTCCGTGGGCGAGTCCGAGAGCCGGCCCATCAACCGGCCATCGGCGGCGCGATAGAATTCCAATCCTCCGGAACTCATCACGGCCAGGCACTGGCCGCCAGGGCTGACCGCCGGCCGGCTGTTGGGAAGCACGTCGATCGTGTAGATCGCCTGCAACGGAGCGAGTTGCCACAGCGCGAGTTGGCCTTTGAGATTCACAACCACCACGTGCGCGTTGTCCGTCCAAGCCGCGTAGATGATGTCTCGCTCGAACTGCTCTTGCGATGCGCTGGGCGTCCAGCCGATCTTGTGTTCGAGTTTCTCGCCGTTCCAGGCCCACACGTCCAAGCGGGCCTTGGTGCCGTGCAGCCAGCCGTCGATCCGCGTCAGCAGTCGTTGCCCGTCGGGACTCAAGCCCGAGGGCACCGCGTGGACTGGCATCGCTTGACCGCCCACGGTCCGGCCTTCGGTCAGATCGCACCACTCGAACCTGGTCGCGGTCGCGTGACCCGGCATGCCGTCGATGTGTCCGATCACGGCGCGCCCCAGCGACGGGGCAAACACGATGGACCGCGGGGACTCGACAGCACGGCCCTCGCGCCCGTGCAGCGGAATCGGCTGGGGCTTCAACGCCGCCGGCTGGGGCGCCGGGTCCGGGTTCCACGTCCAGTTGGGCGCCGGCTGGCCGGGCACGACGGTGCGCACTTGCGACCAGTCACCCGCTGTCAGCGGCGGACCGTCCGAGGCAGGGGGGGAACGCTCAGCGCCCGCTGCCGGCCGGATTTGACTGGGGGGCAGCGTCGGCGTCAGACGCATCGAGTGCATCTGAAACTCGACCTTGATCCAGCCGGTCCGCGCGATCTCCAGGACCTTCCCCGGCCGCCACTGGCCGGCCCAGTTCACCTCGACATCATCGCCCGGCCGGTACGGGGCGTTCTGCCCCAGCGCCGCCGTGACGGCCAACCCGATCATCAGGCCCAGGACCGCACCGCCTCTGAACCCCCGCCGCGTCCGCGCACCGCCTGCAGAACCGTTCATCGTCTTGCCCTCCCGAAACGCAGTTCGCCTCATTTCAGGCTACTCCTCGCGTTCAGGCCCCGCAAGAGACGGGGCCCGCCGGACGAACGATTCCAGCTGCCCCCCGGAAATTCCCTCTGCCCTTGCGAATCGGCGAACGTTTGCCGCACCGCTGCCGGTCCAAAAGCAAGTCAAGGTCGCAGCCGCCGCGGGGGTCTGCTACACTGGCACACATGGTCTTCGGTGCCCCCGCCCGGTCGCTGTGCCGGCGGGGGCGTTTGCGACTCCTGGGATGTCAACGGGATCAAGCTCAAGCCGTCGCCCGCCATCCACTGTGCCAAAGGAACGATTCATGACAAGCGTAGGGAGAACGGTGGCGTCGCTGTGCAATCGCGTGTGGCTGAGTGCGGTGGCCGTCTTGGTTTGGGGACTGCTGACGCCGCCGCTTTTGGGAGCGTCGCCGCAGGTGGTGCTGGTGGCTTCGGCGCCCGAGAGCTTCACAGCACGCGGGCTGACCGCATTCGGCGTGGACCACCGGCGTCTTTCGCCCCGCGAGTTCCGGGAGTTTTCCACGTTGGACGCCGACGTTTTGATCTGGGGATTAGACGAGTCGCAACAGGCACTTGCCGAGCGACGCGACGAGTTGGCGACCTTCCTTCGCGCGGGCGGAGTTTTCCTGGGGTTCCGGTGCGGGGAGGAGCAAGCCTGGTTGCCGGCTGCGGCAGGGCGCGACAAGGCTTACGAACTGGGCGAAATCCTGCGGCCGGAGCATCCGGTTTTCAATCAGCCGCATCGTTTCTCTTTGGAACAGCTGCGGGCGGTCCACGGCGGCAGCGTGTACCGCGCCTTCCGCGACCTGGCGGCGGGCTGGGTGCCGCTGTGCTCGACCGGCCGCGAACAGGGCTGGGACAAGACGCCGCCCAGCGGTCCCGGCCCGTGCTATGGCCTGATCGAACTGCCGCTGGATGCGGGCCGGCTGATCCTCTGCCAGATGATCCCCGAGTACGCCTGGTTTCATGACGCCAAGGAGGATCAAGAGAGCCCCGGCGCCAGACTGTTCGAGAACCTGATCCGCTACGCCTTTTCGCAGGCAAAATGCCAGGCCGCCAAACGACCGCCGCGGACGCGGCCGGAGTCCTTCTACGGCGACCTGGCCGACGTGTTGGAGACGCCCGGCCGGCGGAGCGGGATCTCCTGGTCAGCGCCCGAGTGGCAGTACGAATCGTCGGGCCCCTACACGCGCCAGATCGACCGTCGAGGCGTGCTCACCTTCACCCATGCCGACCAGCCCAGCGCCGCGGGGAACTATGCCCAGATGAGCCGCCGCCTGGCGGTGAGTCCGGACGCCCCGTCGCTGGTCCTGCGCTGGTACCAGACGGATACATATTGCGGCGGCCGGGAGATTCAGTTGGGCGGCAAGGAGCACGGGCGGCTGGCGCTGGAAAACTACCAGCGGCAAAGGCGTTACGCCCAGGTGCTGGTCAACGGCGAAACGGTCTGGGAGACCGACGTCTGTGGCCGGAACCCGCAGCCGGCGCGGCGGGCGGTGCATTATGCGGACGTCACCGAATTGGTGCGCAAGGCCGGACGTTGCGACGTGGCGTTCCGCGTCGAGGATCGCCAGGGTTCAGGCGAGCAGCCTTTTGCCATCGACGTGTTCTTTGCCGCGGTCGAATTGCTCGATGATCTGCAACTGCGGCCGGCGGCCGCCCTGCGCGGTGAGGGCTTTGCCGACGCCGGCGGGCAGTCGCTGCAGTTGGCTGCCGAGAAGGGCGTTCTGGAGACGAAGCACACGGGGCCGGACGGCCGTTATGCGGTCGCCGTGCGCCTGGCCGACGGATTTGAGGGACGTTCCCAATTGCGGCTGCTGGCGGCCGGCAAGAGGTTGGCCAGTTGGACGCTGAGCATGGACGACGGCGCGGCGTGGTGGGCGGTGGCGCCCGCGGCCGAGTTGCGGTCGGGCGACACGTTGCGATTAGAAATCGACCGCGAGGGCCGGGAGGCGCCGCGCGTCGAGCAACTGGCGGTGATCGCTCCGGAGTTGTTGGCCAAGCCACGCTCGGACGCGACGCCGGTTGCAGGTCGCGGTACGCCGACAAAGCAGGTCCGTTTCACGGTCACGGTGCCTGAGACGGGCGGCGTGGCGCGAACGACCGAAATCGCTGCGGCGGGCCTGCCGTTTCCCAGAGGCTGCCTGACGCAGCAGACCGCGTTGCGCGTGCTTGATTCGGCAGGCCAGCCGGTCCCCAGCCAATTCCGACCGGCCGGACGCTGGCCCGACGGGTCCGCGCGCACGGCGGTCGTCGCCTTTCCCGCCACGGTCCCCGCCGGCGGCCAGGCGCGCTATACGATCGAAGCCGGCGCGGGCATCGAGTCCGGCCCGGCGGGCGGTCTCACGCTGGTCGAACAGCCCGGCCAGCTGTGTCTCGACACCGGGCCTGTGACGGCGATCTTTAGCACCCGGCAGGGACGCATCGTAGACGAGTTGCGGCGCGGGGCAGCCGTGGTCAAGCCGGCCGATTCGGTGTGGGAAATCGCGGTCGAAACGGAGGACGGGCGGTTGCTGCGCAGCGGCGGGGCGACCGTCTCGGCCACCCGGATCGTGGAACGCGGCCCGCTGCGGGCGCTGGTCGTACGGAGCGGCTCGTTGGCTGACGAGGCGGGAAAGCAGCTCGACTATCGGCTGACCGTCGAGGCGACGGCGGGTTCGGACCTGTTGCGCGTGGAAACGACGCTCGTGAATCGGGAGGATCGGCCCGAGGTGTACATCAAACGCTGGTCGCTCGATCTGCCGGTCGCCGGAGCCGCGGCGGGCCGGGTCGAGGTGGGCGGCAGTTGGCGCACGACCAACGCGGGAGCCGCGCTGTACCAGCATCGCGAAGACCAGCTGACCTGGAGCGGCGCGGACGGCGCGCTGAGTCGCGCCAACGGCCGGGCATCGGGCTGGGTGCGGCTGTCCGGCCTGGCTGTCGGACCGCGGTGGTTCTGGGAGCGGTTCCCGCAAGCGGTCCGGTTCACGCCGGAGGCGGTCCGGTTCGATCTGCTGCCCGAGGCGTGGGACTCCGGCGACCTGCCGACCCGCTGGCGCGACCGGATGCTGGAGATGACCGATCGCTATACGGTGGGCGGCGTGGGTTACCCGCAGTCGCCGGGCAAGATGGGCCTGTTCCGGCTGGCGCGCGGCGAGGCGTTGAGCCAGGAGTTCGGCCTTCTGGCGGACGGCGCGGCGGGCGATGCGCCGGCGGCGGGACGGGAACGGCTGGTCGCGCCACTGCGCCCCGTGGCCGATCCGGCCTATACGGCTTCGACCGGGGCCTTCGGTCCGCTTGTGCCCAGGGATCCGCAGCGGTTGGCCCGCTACGAACAGTTGGTTGAACGCTGTTACGAAGGCTACCTGGCCCAGCGTCAAAAACGGCGGGAGTACGGGTTCGAGAACTTCGGCGACTCGACCTTCGAGTGGGGCTACGGACCGTCGTACACGTACTGGAGCAACAGCGAGTACGACCATCACTACGGCTTTGCGCTGGAGTACCTGCGCAGCGGCGATCAACGCTGGTGGGAACTCTGCGAGACCACGTCCCGGCACTATCGCGACGTGGTCGTCGTCCATGACGCCTCGGCCGAGAGCGGCCTGCGGGGCGGGCCGCGCCACCATAACGCCACCAGCGTCTGGATGCCGCAGCACGAGGACCAGTTCTGGATCGCGGACCACACCTTGGCCGGCTGCCACGTCGGCCACAGCTGGGTCGAAGGACTCATCGCCTACGCCTGGCTTTCGGGAGATCCTTGGGCCCAGGAAGTGATCGCGGAGATGGCCGACTGGTACGTTTCGGTCGTCCAGCGGGACCGGTTCGGCGCGGGCGGCCAGGAGCGCGGGCCGGGCTGGACGCTGATCGCGATCAGCGCCTTGGCCGAAGCCACCGGCGACGAACGGGTCTTTCAGGCCGGAGCCAAGGTGGCCGATTGGCTGTTGGATTGGCAGGATCCGATCCGCGGCGTCGTTTCGGTGCCGATCAGCGAGCAGCCCAGCTACGAGGGCGGTTCGACCTTTATGCACGGCATCGTCGGCCGCGGACTCGGCCGCTGGTACGACGTGACCGGCCAGACGCGGGTCAAGGACGCGGCGATCGGCATCGCCGAGTGGATCACGACCGAGCCGATGGGCGAGCCCGGCATGTTCTGGTACAAGCAAAGTCCGCAGAACAGCAAACGCTTTGCCGCCACCGACCAGGTGCTTACGGCGCTCACCTATGCCTACCAGCTGACCGGCGACCGCTGGTTTGCCGACGTCGCCCTGGCGCTGGTGGACAAGACCGGACCCAACGTCCGCTCGATGAGTTGGTATGGTCAATCGCTGTGCCATCTGTGGCAGTTCCTGAAAGATGACGCCGCCCCGTGACCCGTGCCGGGAGGCCGTGGCAGGAAAGGCCGGGCGGGCGTCTTGCCGCTTGCCGGCCATCGGACAGTCACCTCTCGAACGATGCTTCCAGGCCGGCAAGGCCCCCTCGGCGATGAACGGCAAGCCCGTTTGTGGTAGAAATACTTGTCGGGGCGGGAAAACCGATTCGCCCTTGAATTCGTCGGTACTTATGACAAGAGGTGCTGCGTGGTCGAAGCGGCAGGCAAATCGCAGTCCGCCGAGCGTCCGTCCCGCCACGGAACGTTGGAGGAAGCCTTTGCCTGCTACCAGAGCGAACTCGTGGGCCTGCTGTACCACATGCTGGGCAACGCGGAGGACGCGCGGGACGCCTACCAGGAAACGTTCGTCAAGTGCTGGCGGCATCGAAGCCAGGTCGAGTCTGTGGAGAACCTGAAGGCTTGGATTTTCCGGATTGCCCTGAATACGGGCCGCGACATGCGACAAACCGCGTACCGACGGCATCGGCGGGCCCTGCCGGAAGACGGCGCCGAGGTCGCCTGCCACCGGAACAACGCCGAGGCGGAAGTGGAATACAACGAACAGATGAAGCTGGTCCGCGAAGCGGTCAGCCAACTGCGAACGGAGGAGAAGGAGGTGTTTCTGCTGCGGCAGAATGCCGAGATGACGTACGAGGAGATTGCGGAAGCCCTGCACATCCCCTCGGGCACCGTCAAGACGCGGATGCGGCTGGCGCTGACCAGGCTGCGGGCGAGCTTGACGGAACCAACGTAAAAAGTGTGACGGCGGGCCAGTCGCATCGCCTCCAGTTGGTGGGCGTACGGCGAGCTTGGCGGAACCAACGTAAAAAGCGTGACGGCGGTTCGATGGTCCTGCCGCGGCCAGCGGTGGGCGTCAGGCTGCCGTTCGCCTGGGAGCGGCGCGAGAGGTTGAGGAGTCATGGATCGTCCAGACGAACTCGAACAACAGCTCTGGGAATTCGTCTACGACTTGCTGCCGGCAGACGAAGCGGCGACTGTGCGCCGACGGATCGCTGCGGAGCCCGACGTGGCCCAAGTCTACGACGGCGTCCGGCGGCAGGCCTGTCTGCTGGCGGAAGCCGCCAGATTCGAGTTGCCGCCGATCACGCTGCCGCGTCCCGGCGCAGACGATTCGGCCTCGACACGCGACGCCCCGAGGCCTGCTTCGACCGCCGCCGGGCCTGCCGCTCGTTTCCCCCGAGGTTGGGTCAACTGGACGGTCGGCCTGGCCGCTTCCGGACTGCTGTGCTACCTCGGCTGGGCCGCTTTCCACACCGGTTGGCCGGGGCGCTCCGTCGTCCGCGGAACATCCGCCGCGACGTTGGCGAACGAGCCCGTCCGAGCCGTCCTGATCGGGCCGCAGGAACTCCAGCCCGTGCTGACCAACTACGTGGCCGTCCAGACACAGAACGCAGCCGGAGAGCCCGTCGCCGCCACGGTGGACTATCGCTGGTATTCGGACGACGGCGCCGCGGTGGACAGCGGCCATTGCCAGACCGACGCCAGCGGCTTCACGCAACTGGCGCTCGCCAGGCCCCTGCGTTCCCAGGCGGTCCATCTGGAAGTCGAACCGCAAACGGCCTGGAAAAATGTCTCGCTTCGCTGCTCCATCCCGGTCGCGTCCAGCGAACTGACGACCTACCTGACAACGGACAAGACGATCTACCGCCCCGGCGAACAGGTGCGTTTCCGGACGGTGACCCTGGACCGCGCTGATTTGCAGGTGCATCGGGAAGTGCCGGTGGCGCTTCGCGTCGTGAACGAAGACGGACAAGAAGTGCGCGGCGTCGGCACCCAGGTGACCACGCGCAACGGCGTCGGTTTCGGCGACTTCGAGCTGCCGCAGCACCAGCCGCCGGGGAAACAGACGCTGATCGCCGCCAGCCCCGCGGGCGATTTTCCGGAAGCCCGCCGCGAGTTCGAGGTCCGGCCTTACCGCACGCCGACGCTGAGGCAGACGCTGGATTTTGCCCGCGACAGCTATGCGCCGGGGGAGGAAGTCGAGGCCGATTTGCGCGTGGAACTCGCGGACGGCAAACCGGCCGCCAACGTGCCGCTGGCCGTGACTGCCGAATCGGGCACTCGGAAGTTCTTCAACCTTCACACGACGACGAACGACCAGGGCTTGTACCGCGTCCGCTTCAAGCTGCCCGCCAAGGCCGATCCCGGCCAGGCAGTTTTGAACGTCACCACCGGCAAGGAGGTTCAGGAGCGGATCTCAGAATTGATCCCGATCCATCACGGCCGGGTGACCGTCGAGTTCTTTCCCGAATCCGGCGAGTTGGTGCCTGACGCAACTAATCGCGTGTACTTTTTCGCCCACGATGGGCTGGACCGGCCGGTTCACGTCCAGGGCCGCGTGGTCGACCGGCAAGGCCGTCGGGCCGCAGAGGTGCAAACAATCCGCGACGGACGAGGCGTGTTCGTCCTTCGTCCTGCGAGTGACGAGCACTATCGATTGTTGATCGATCAGCCATCGGGCGCGGCGGAGCAACCGGAGTTGCCGCCCGCCAGTGCACGGCAGTTTGTGGCACTCGACGCGGGAACCGGCGTTTTCGTCGCCGGCATGCCGATCAAGGTCCAACTCGTCTCGCGGGAAGATCGTCCGGTGGCCGTTGTGGCCGTCTGTCGCGGCGTCGTGGTGGGCCAGGAACTGGTCTCCCCAGCGGTGTTTCAAAACGAATTCGACACCGGCGGTCCCGAAGTTGTCGTGCCTGTGGCACCGACTGCGGAGGGCCTGATCCGGCTGACCGTTTACGATTATAGTGCCCAGCCGCCGACGCCAGTCGCGGAACGGTTGGTGTATCGCCGGCCTGCACGGAGACTATCGCTCCGGCCCAGTCGGCTCCATGCCAAGTATTCACCTGGCGATGCTGTCAACCTTGCGATTTCAGTCGGGGATGAGCGCCGACAGCCGCAGTCCGCTGTGCTTGGCGCTGCGGTGGTCGACGAAGCGGCGCTGAGTCTGGTGCGGGATCGCTCCGCGTCGTTGACGACGCACTTCTGGCTGACGGGCCAGATCGACGATGTGCGCGGCCTGGAGGACGCCAACTTCTATTTGCGTGACGGTTCCGAGGCCGAGCAGGCGCTGGACTTGTTGCTGGGCACACAGGGTTGGCGGCGTTTCACCACGGCGCCCTCTGGGCCCCTCGCCCAGATGGCCGTCGTTGGTCAGACAGACCGGGAACCGTTCGCTTCCCAGGTTCCCGCCGGCGTCGGCGCCGGCTCCGAGCCGACTGCGCCCACGGTGCTGGCGGACAACGCACAGGAAGTGTCTCGGATCGTGAGCAGCGGCCTGGCTTTGCTGGAGACGGCCTCCGCCCAGACGGTGCGGCGAGTCAGCGGCGTGCTGATCGTCGGCAGTCTGATCCTGGCGATCATGCTGGGGCTGCTGGCGGCCATGCGGCACTTGCCGGCCACCACGGTTTGGCTTCCCGCGCTGGGCACGTCGGCCATGTGCCTGGTGCTGGGCTGTGTGTCGTTGGTGACGCAGGGCCAACCGGCGCCGGAATTGGCCCAGGTTGCCTTGGACGAATCGGTTGCCGAACGACAAGTCGCCCAAGCCGGAAAGCGTTTGGCGACAGCTTCGATGCCGGAATCGGCCCTGTCGTCCGCAACGGCCAAGCCTGAAGAAAAGGAATCGCTCGAAAGCTTGGACTTGGTGGTCAAGGCGAAAGGCGTGGATCGGAAGCAGGCAGCTCAGGGCGCCGTCGCCGGCCGCGTGATGCCGGCTGCAGACAAAGGGGCGGCTCCGGCTGATGAGTCGGCCTTGCCAAGGCTGGCAGAGAAGGCCAACAAGCTCCAGGATTCCGACACGGATCGCTACGGAATGCGACTGGAACAGCGGCAGTCGCTCCGTCGCGAAGCCCGGCCTCACGCGGAAGCGATGAAGCGACGGTTGGTCCCGGAAAACGAAGCCCCTCGGCAAGATGCGGCGATACCCCAGGAGCCGCCGGCGGAACGGAAGAGTTCACAGGCAGGCGCTGCGCCGGCGCCCCCGCCCGCTGCGGCTGCAAGAACGACCTCACGAGAAGCTGCAATACGGGCCGCGGTACCCGAAAAAGCTGAGAAAATGGCAGGCCAATTTGGCTCCGGCAGAACGACGGAGAAAGCCGGAGGAATGATGCCCGGCATCGAAGCGCAAAGTACGCCGGGAGCGATGCCTGGCATGGACATGGGCGGGGGGGCTTTTGGCGCCCCCGTCGCGCCAGATGCCGCCCGCGACCGCCAAGGACAACTCCGCGCGGCCGGCAGAGGAGATGCCGCCGGCGGCGGAGCGATGTATGGGGGCGTTGCCCTTCCATCCGCGGGCGCTGCGCCGAGCGGTCCGGCTCGCGAGCCCGCACCCAGTATTGGAGAAAAACGGGAGGCGGATCGCGCGCTGAGCGAATCGGCCGATCAACCAACTCGACCTCCAGCGCGCCCTGGGGAGCCACCGCCGGCGCGAGGGGCGGCGCCGGCTCTTGCTGATTCGTTGGAGCCGTCCCAGCCGCAACTGTACCGCGAGTACGCTCGGCGAAGTCTCGCCGCCGTGTCATCCGACGGCCGGTCGCCGCACGCCGAGACGTTGCTTTGGGAGCCGCTGTTGGAGACGGATGCTCAGGGCCGGGCCACGCTGGAGTTCACGTTGCCCGACGCCGCCACGACGTATCGGGTCTTGGTCGACGGACACGCGGCTGGCCGCATCGGCTCGTACTTGGGCCGCATCATTGTCCAGCCGGACGCGCCGGCGGCGCCCAAGTAGCCGCGGGACAGTTGGCGACCCGTGCAGACGGGTCCGAGCCGTTTGTTTGCCTCACGCGTGAACCAAATGCGGCAACGTCCAACCAAGATTTGTAGAACGGTCGCTGTCAAATGTCGCCCCATCCGTTGCCGACCGTGCTGCCCCCAGACGTTCATCCGCCTCGTGCCTCAAATCCCGCGGGGAGACGACGGTGGGGAATGAGAGCAGGGGACATTCCGGCCAATATCAGCAGATTGTTTCGAGTGCCGGGTCATTGATCTGGCGGGGGGACGCCTCCGCTGAAGTCGTGGATCAGTTCTTTGGCGGCCGCCTCGAAGAGCTTTTCGGAACCGCCGGCCCGCTTGACCTGGAAGTCGATGTAAGTCGCCGTCTCGGTCTTGGTCAGGGAGCACCAGAAAACGGCCCACTGCTCGTGGCGTTCGCGTCGATTGGACATGCGGAACCTCCTTCTCGTCAGGGGTAAGAGTGACGAGCAGGAGATTACCTCAGCACCAACCGGCCGCCGTTGCAAAGTTGGGGAAAATCGCCTTGCCGAACAAGTCCTGGAAGACTTTCCTGATCACCAGGGCCTGCAAAGCCCGCTGGAGCGTTTGCCGCCGCCGGTCGGACCGGTACTTGGCGGGGGACACGTTCCAACTTTGGCGATGCAGCGTACTGCGGGGCTCCCGTCGGTAGATCAGCCGCTGGGCTCTCCGGAACGTACCCTGCAAGCCATCGCCCAGCCACGACAACCAACGCCACATGGTGCTGGGGGCCAGGGCGGCTGCGCGGCGGACCAAGGCGTTGGGTGTGGGACTTGACTTCTTGTTCGACAGACATGATTCTGAAAAAGCTAATAACCGTTGGGGGCGTGCCACGGAAAGCCTAGTCCGCGCCGCCCCTTTTTTTGTTCTTCCCCAACCCAAACAACACACGTGCCGCGGCGCGCAGAAAACGAGGGGGGCGGGGTCCTATCTTGATTCCTTGAGGGCGGGATCGCAAGAAGCCGGGCTGCCCCGGCGGCGGGGTATCCCTTCAGCGAATCCGAGACTCCCACGCCATTTCCGTCTCGGAGATTGTGGGTCCTTCCAACAAGCCGCAGACCAGTGCCAGCAAGAACGGCAGCGGACACATCGGCATCAAGGTAATCCGTAGCCCGACTCATGCAGCTCGCCTCGTTTTCGGGCCACGTCCAGCAGCACCTTGTACACGTGCTTGTTCGGCCAGTACCTGTGCGGCAGGAAGTACAAGCGATCATCGCCCAGGTAGATTCGGGAAACCGGAGAACGCCGCCAAATGCCATGAAGCCGTGGTTCTCATTCGACAGATGGGACTCCCCAGAACCCTCAGCAACGGAGTGGCTATTGGGTTAAGGGCAACGGCGCAATGTCCGCCCGTTTCCTGCGCGTCGCGCCCTGGTCCAGCCTCGTTACCCAGCTCGCAAAGGTCCGAACCTAACCGCAACCGCCTTCAAGAACCCTATACGTCGCGAAACAGCTTCAACTGCTTGGTGATTCTGGCCATCGTGGCCTGGGTAAGGCGGTGGTTCACGCGGTAGACGTAGCGACTCAGCACGGCACTCGCTGCCGGCGAGTCCAATTCCAACTCCGCTACCGTGGTCTCGTCAAACAGGTCACTCCCTGTCAGCACGTAGGTCAGCTGCTGGCGCACGTCGCCTGCATACAGGTCCTGACTGGGCACCCGCAATTTGCTGTTGACTGTCAAGTGGTGTGGGGCTTCATACGTTGGGAGCGGCCTGTCGTCTTCTGTGTCTCCAATCCTTTCGGCCGTGCGGTGCCGTTTCTCCAGCCACTCGTCGCCCTGATCCCGATCGACGACGTGGTACTTGACGCCCAAGCGTATCTTCGGATGCTGCTCGGCCGAATGAAAGACCGGGAGTTCGCCCGATCCGCGGCCCGAAAAACGGATCACCACCTGCGATAGTTCGCCGCTCGTCGCGGGAACCGTGTTCCCGGGCAGCAGGTCGATTCGCGGGGCACTCAAATCGTCGAGCTGGCACGTGGCAGATCTCGCGGTCACGGGAGCGTCCGGCACGATGTTGGTCATGGTGACCTCCCCCTCCAGTTCCCGTGGCGCAGCCTTTGCGGGCGAATGGCCGATCAACGTCCCGGCCGGGTAGAGGTACAACAACACTCGCGGGGCCTGCCGGAACATCTGCTGCGTGCCGCTGTCCCGGACAGGGACGAACAGTTGCACGGGCTCGGGCAAGCCATTCGGCGTGCAGTCCTCCGCATGGATGACCAGGGCCTCGACTTCCTCGAATCCGGGGAAGTCCTCGCTTTCCTGGCCGCCGGGGCCGACGCCCCGATGCAAGTCACGCTGCACCGCTCCGTAGAATCGCAGGCGTTTGCGCTCGAACCGTTCGCTCCGCTGGTCGCACGCGTCGATGTGGGCACGGACTTCGCCGACAATCGAGTCTCGTTCGTCACAGCGAATCAGCACGCCGGCTTCCAGGTTGTAGCCCTCCAAGGCATTCTCTGTCCAGTTGTGGCTACCGACGACGATGCACCGGCTACCTGCGCAAGATCTCAACGGCGGCTTGGCCGTCGCGAACGATCTGCCGAAATGCTTTCCAAGCGGTGGCAAGATTCATGATTCGGCCTCCCTAGCCGATCCCAAGGAGAACCGGGCAGGCGGTGGGATTGCCGCTTTTCGGGTGCCCCCTAGCCCGGTGTGTAGATCTTACCTCCGGTCACACAGCGCTGACAACGTGAAGTCTCGGTCGCTCGCCGGCCTGATGCTGGACGTCGACCGCGTCGTCGGCGACGGTGACGAACAACCACGCGTGAACGTGCCGGACGACCTTCTCCAGGCGGGCGTCCTCGATGTACTGGCGGTATGTCGCCGACATGTCAGAATCGGCGTCTGCGTGTCCCATCAGGAAGATTGTGGCAACCTGATCCCCGGCCCCGTCCGCCACGGTGCGGAATGTCCTGCGAAGCGAGTAGAAATTCAATCGTTCCCGGTGGATTCCGAGTTCTCGGAGTAACTTCCCGGTCTCCCGGCTGATCGCATCGTTCCACGTGGTCTTGTCACCTTCCGGCGCGTCGCCTTTGGCCTGCAAGCGGACGTAGGGACGCCCGTGCCGGGTCAAGAACACCAAGTCCGCGTCTACTGGATCGCGGGGTTGCGGTCTGCTGTCCAGCACGACGCGCAGGGCCGCAATCGTTTCCGCCCACAATGGAGCCCTTCGCTCAACTCCGGTCTTCGGCCGCCCGAAGAAATGCCACCCCCGGTCAAGGTCCAGTTTGGTCACCGGCAGCGCGGCCAGATCCGTGTTCCCCATGCCGCAGTTCATCGCCAGCAGAATCATCGCCTTGAGGTTGGGAGTAGCGGCGTCAAGCAATTGGCGGACTTCTGCCGCCTCGAATGCCAGCGGCTGCCGCGCGTTTCGCAGGCGTCGCCGGCTCTTCTTGTCCGGCCGCTTGAAGCCCGGCCCGAACTTCACCGGGGAGGAAATCAGATCGGAATCCCACAGGTACTTGAAGAGGCATCGAACCCGCTGGATTTCGTTTCCAAGGGTCGTCAAGTTCCGCCCCTTGGCCAGCCGGGCCTTGAGCGTCTCGAAGTCTTCCGGCCGCAGATCCTCCACAACGCGGCCACGGCCGAAACACTCGACTACATGAACCCCCGTCAGTTTGTAGTCGTTCCAGCTTCGTTGGGCGAGCTCTCCGCTCTGGACGTCCGCCGCCTTGACGTTCAGGAACCGATTGACCGCTTCGTGTAGCGGTAGCCCATCTGTCTTCGGCCGGGGCTTCCGGCCTGCGAGAAGATCATCCTTGACGCGCAACCATTCCGCCAGTGCCTTCTGGCCGTCAGGATCATCCTTGATGTATCCGAAGTAAACGCGGGTGCCTCGAACCTTGCGGCACCATCGCCCCGATGCCCCGTGAATCCAGAGCGGAAAGTCCTTGTCGGGGGCGTGGCCTTTTGTGCGGCGGGTAGTTCTGTTAAACTTTGGCATGATGCTCACCTCCAGGTAACAGCGGTTAGGTGGGTGTCTTTGACACCCGCAGCCATCAACTGCGGGTGTCAACTTGCTGCCCAAAGTGTAGCAGAGCGGCCCTTGGGTGTCAAATCGGGTGTCAAATTGACAGCCGCCAGCAACGAGAAAGGCCGGAAAACACAAGAAAACCCAAGGAAAAACGCAACTTGAGGTTGTAGCTCAGTCGGTAGAGCAACGGACTTTTAATCCGTAGGCCCTGGGTTCGAGCCCCAGCAACCTCACTTCCGCCAAGTTCCGCAGCTTCCTGCCGCGTGCCGCTTAAATCGTTGAACGTCAAGACGTTCTGTTGACCGTCGCGCCTCTGGTCATCGTCCGAGGGTTCGCAGCTTCCCGCCACGATTGTTGACGTTTCGCTGCCGTACTGCTGGCGATTTGCTGGCAGGTTGCCCGCCTTACCATCCGTTCCGGTCGCTGCCAGGGCCTGGGGGGCGTCGCCCAACATTGCGGGCAGCCGGGCTACCGCGTCCGCTTCCGCCCCTGGGAACAGATGCCCGTAGGTGTCCATCGTCAACGTGATGGATGAATGCCGCATGATGGATTGAACCGCCTTGGGATGGTTGCCGGCCATCGCCAACCATGCCCCGCAAGTGTGTCTCAGGGCGTGGAAGTCTGCCCTCTCGCCATCGTGGTTCACGTAGCCGAGAAAGTCGCTTTGCTCCCGCGTCATTCGGTCGTCAGCATCGACCGCAGCCGCCAACCACGCCCGCCGGGCGTCCGACAAGTCCTGACGGAACATCCGGGCAACGTTGTACTTCGTTGGCATCGTGAACACCGGAGCCGCTGGGGCTTTGGTTGTGATGTGGGCCTGCAGTTCGGCCGCCAAGTCGGTCTGGATGTACTGCCGGGCGTCCTTCCGGTTCTTCGTGCTGCCGGCCTTGGCCGTCACGTAGGGCTGTTCCCCGTCCAGAAACAGCCGGCCGCGTGTCAGACTGCGGCATTCACTCGACCGCAAGCCCGTTTGAATAGCCACCGCGTACAGCAACATCCGCTCGTGTCCCGTCATACCGTACCGCTCGCGGCCTTGGTCCGTGGTCACCCGCAGCCAATCCCATTCTTCGGGCAGCATCATCCGGCGTTCGTGTCGTCTGTCTGCTTTCGGATTCGGTTTCTTGACCGCTGCCAGGGGATCATGAGCCAGCTTGCCATGTCTTGCCAACCATCGGGTAAAACTCTTGATTGCGGTCAGCCGGGCTTGAACCGTCCGGGCCGCCAGTCCTTGGCCCAACATATCGGCCGCGTAGGTATTCACCGCGTCCGCGTCGATGTCGGCCAAGGTCTGCCAGCCGGCCGCCGTCGTGATTGCTTGAACAAACCCGATGGTTGCGTCAACGTGTTCTGCCGTCCGGGCTGCCGATTGCATCGCCGCCTTGAAGTCGTCCAAGTGTTCTGCAATCGCCCGCCGGGCTTCATTTGAAAATCGCTCTTGCATCGTGTCGATGATGCCGAATTCCTGCAGGGCAACTTTGCGGTTCAACTGCCCTGCAATCCGTTCGGCCGTCTCAAAGTCGGGCGTCCCGCTGTTGATTTCCTGCCGCTTTCCGGCCGCGTCGAAATAGGCAATCAGGTAGTTGCCCGATTCGATCGTCACCTTGTCACCGGCCGCGTTTAACGGTTCTTTGCGGGTCCGCCCCGTCTTTCGGTCCGTCCACTTGGCGAACCGCTGCCCTTTTCGGTCCGTCACGATTTCCGCACCGCTGGGAATCGGATAACTTCGGGTCCGTCTGTAAATGCTCGCCATGTCTCACCTGCCTTTCTTGTCCGAGGGCCTGCCCGCCCGTGGTTGTTCGTCACTCATCATCTTGAACGAACCGCAGCCGCAACAATTCGCCAATCTTGTCCAAGGTCGTCAAGGACATGTCGCCCTTGCCGGCCACGAACCGACACAACTGGGATGCGTCGATGCCGGTTTCCTTGCTGATTCGGTATCGGGTCACCGGGCCGCCTTCGATGATGCCCCTTAGTTGTTCAGAAAGCAACTGCCGTTTCTTCCGCTTGGCCATCGGTCGTTTTCTCCGTTAGTGGTTTGCTAGCCCATCATCATCTTATCGGCTAGTGGGCTAGCTGTCAACTGTCCGATTCTCTTTTTTCTTCCCCGTGGGGGACCGTCGCCCGTTCTCGCCGTTTCCCGCCGCTGTCTCGAAAATCGCCGATACGCTCATGAGACGCATCGGGGCGTTGTTCGATGTCCGAGTCACGTTGCCCCGCTTGCGTTCGTCCTGGGGCATCCTGGGGCCTGTTTTTTCGCGTCACGCATCCAGTCGGATCAGCACCGCGCCGGATTCGTTGATGATACCGAGATACCGCCCGTCCAAGTCCACTCGCCGCACAACGGGAATGGCATAGCACCAATCCGCGATGAATTGCCGGACCGTGGTAGTACACTGGGCCACCGCGTCGCCGTCGCCGTTTTGTACTTGCAGGCACTCGCCGGGCTGCAGCCGGGCCAAGTGTTCCAAGATGGTTTTCCGTGCCGTTGCCGCTGTCGCTTTCGTCGCCATCGCTTCACCTTTGGGCCGGCAGCTAGTTCCCGCCCGCAGCCGCCGGCCGCAGCGTCGGGCAGGTTGAAAGTCACTTGATGCCAAGCGTCGCCGCGTCGATGTCGGTTGCCGGCCGCACCCGCTGGGCTTGGGCTTCCGTGGTCATCGTCACCTTGGACCGGGCAGACCAGCCGCCGGGCCGGCGTGGGCAAAGCCACAACTGCCCGCCGTGTTCCACCACAACCAGCGTCCGCAGCAACGCATCCGAGTAGATCACCGTGGGCGAATCCGCCGGCGTGGGCTGTCGCCGTTCATCGGCCTGGGCCTGCAGCATCCGATTCTTGAATCGTTGAAAGTCCGCTTTTGTCACCTGGGGTTGTCGCCGTCGTTTCATCGCCGTGGGTTCCTTTCGTGCCGTTCCCGCAGTCGCTGGGCGTGTTCCCGTAGCCAGGTTGCCCGCGTCCGAGGTTCGCAGTGTTCGCAATGCCAGCCACCAAGCAGGTCCTGCCATCGTTCGATGCCTTGGCACCGTGGGCAGGGTTCAACGTCGATGATTTCCAAGCCGGCCGCGTCGGCACGTTCAAGAACCCAGCCGTCGCCCGTTTCGCGTTCCGTCCACTCGCCCGCGTCGATGTCCGAGGGCTGCAGGTCCTGGGGACCATCGCCGGGTAGGGGCACCGGACCGCCGGCCAGCATCGCCAGCAACTCGCCCTTGGCATCGCGCAGGGCCTGCAACAGTTCGTCCGTCACTTCACCGGCCGGGCCGTCGATGTCCAAGCGGTCACCGTGGGCCTGCAGGTCGATGTGTCGGACGTGGCATTCCGCCAGCAGTTCGGCCGCTGTCATATCGTCACCTGTACCCTTTCAGAATGTGGACGCAATTTTGCGTCCACACCGTCCGCTTGCGTCCACACCGTTGCCCCGTCAGGGTTTGCGTCGATGCCGTTTGCGTCCACACTTGCGTCCACACGGGCGCCGTTTGCGTCCACACCGTCCGCAGATACCCCGTCTTCTTCCATGTTGTGGACGGTGTGGACGGTGTGGACGCAAGAATCCCCCTCTAATCTTCTCAGGGCCACGAACCGTTTACGCTTGCGGTTAGGGTCCCGTCCGTGTTCCACTTCCACACCGGCCGCCCGCAGATTCGGGGCAAGTCGCCGTAGGGCACCCGATAGGGACCGTGGGCTTTTCGGCCACGTCTTGCCCCGCTTCTCGCCGTCCGTCGCCATCGACTCGATGCGTTCAAGCAGATCGCTGGGCGTGCCGTGGTAATCGCCAGCTTCGGCCACCTGCAACACGTACTTGGCCACCGGGCTTGATTCCAGGGCCGTTTCGTTGGCCGTGTCCCGGTTGTCTCGATAGGCCGCCAGGAACCCGCCGGGCTGTAGGCCAAGTCCCGTTTCGGCCGCTGTCGCCCACAACGCAAAATCAGCCATCCGGGGCAGCCGTTCGATGTGCGTCGTGGGCAGGCTGCGAACCGCTGCCGATACCGCGTCCAGAACCGCACCGAGGATGCCGGGGGCCGCCGCGTCAAACTGCCGCCAAAACATCGCTTCGGGGATGCGCCTATCTTCCGGGATGCGTGGCAACTGCAGGATTAGGGACCGGTCTAGCAGGTCGGAACGATTCGCCACTTCCTCGATGCCCGTCAGGATCACCGGCCGCATCGCGTCAAAGATGGTTTCCTCATCGTCCGCGTACAGCTGCCGCGTCGCGAACCCGCCGCCCGTCGATAGCCGACACAACGCATCGGACAACCAGCCGGGCACGAACGAAAGGTTGTCCAAGGCAATCACCCACCCGTTGGCCGCTGCAATCATCAAGTCCCGTGGTTCCCGTGGTTCGCATCGGACCGGGGCCGCGTTCGGGTCGATGATTGCCCGCAGCGTTCGGGCCGTGGTACTCTTCGCCGAACCCTGTTCACCGTGCAACGTCAACACCGGATACGGACCAATCGGCCGGAATGCCGCCGCCAGCCATCCCAACAGCAACGCCCAATCGTCGGGCGTCACGTTCACGAACCGCTGCAGGTCCCCGATGTCGCCGCCGGCCGTGGGCGTGGGCAGCGTCAACATGGCCTTGGCGCGCCGGAACCGGACCGGGCAGGGCTCGGCAAGCCGCCAGCCGGTAGCGTCGATTTCCACCGCCTGCCACGATGCGTTGCCCAAGTCCAGATACTGCTTGTCACCGTGGGCAGCAACGCGAACGAATGCCGTATGTTCCGCCCCCTCGAAAATGGCCTGCCCCTCGATCACGTTCAACGCATCCTGCAGGGCTTGGCCACCGGGGGCCTTGCCGTACCGCTGAAAGAACTGACGGGCCAGCCACCGCCGAAACGTCAGGCTGCGGATAGGCCAGTGTTCGCGATGGTCCCCAACGGGCAGCGTCGCGTAGGCCGTACCCTGCCCCGATGCATGCCACAACTCGGCCACCCCCGCCAACTCGACCAGCAGCGTCGCGATACTCTTGGGCCGGTCGTCTTGATCACCGTCGCCGTCGTCATCATCGACACCGGCCGCCTTGGCGATTTCTTCCGCCGCCAGTTCGGCAGACTGCCCCGCGTACACTTCCAGCCTGCCACCGGCCGCAAGCAGATCATCAATCCCCTTGCCCGCGTCCGCTGGCCAGTGTTCCAACTCGACCGCGTAGCCGTGTTGCCGCAGTTCCTTGACGCATTCCCGCAACGGCCGGGCCACGTTCGCGTTCTTGGATGCGTCCGCATCGAATGCTACGCGAACCGTCTTGACACCGAGGCCCGCCAACACGGGCAACACAGCCCGCCAGGATGCCACACCGGGAAAAGCCACCGTGGGCACACCGGATAGCCGCGTGGCCACGTCGGCTTTCAACTCCCCTTCCGTGATGCGCGCCACTTCCACCGGACCGCAGACACCGGCCGGAACATGGGCCGGGCTTCCCGAACCGGGGCCGCCGTACTTCGTCGATGACACGTAACGGTATCTGTCGCCGTCATCGGCCGGATCGTCTGCCCGCAGCTTCAACGCCACGATTCGCCCCGCCACGTCACGAACCGGAATCAGCAGTCCCGATGCCGCCGCGATGCGTGGGCGTCCGTCACTCACAACGAAACCGGGCACCGCCGCGAAGTCCTGCCCCAACTCGGCCGCCACCTGCTTGACGATTCCCCCGCGTCCGTTCGTGGGCAGCGTCCGGTATCCGCCGGCGTCGATGTCCGCGTCACCCAGTCCGCGCTGTCTCAGGTTGTCCCGATGGTCGGGCGATAGCGGCAGCTTGGCCAGCAGACAACGATAGCCCGCGTCGTATTTCGCCACCGCGTCTTGGTCGTCACCCGATGCCGTGGGCGATTCCTGCAGAATCGGGCCACCCGCAACCGTGGGCGTCGCTTTGCTGGCCTGTCGCCGTCGCTTGGCCTTGGGCCTGCCGTTGCCATCCTCGGGCTGCAGGTCGTGGATGTACGCTTCGCTGCCGTCCTTGTATCGCTTCGTCTTGGCCGCCCCTCGTGCCTCTCGTCTGCAGGCTACCTTCGTTCCGTCAGGGGACCGTCGGCACCAACCGTCCTTCCCGCAAATAGGGCAGGGTTCGGCCGCCGTCACTTCCTGCCACGTCCTGCCTTTGGTCGCTGTCATCGCTGGGCGCCCCTTCCGTCAACAGGCTTGCATCCCTGTTGAATCCACTGCAGGATTTCGGATCGCCTGTATCGAATCGCCGGCCGCAAACCGTACCCTATGGCGATGGGTTTTGGTGCCAATCCGCTTCGGGTCCAAGACCACCATGTTCGTTCCCCAACTGCAGCCAACTCAGCCGCCTGCTTGGTCGTCAGCAGTTCGGGGACGATGCCCGCCTGCAGGTCCTGGGGACCGGCCGTGGGCGTCGATGTCGTAGGGGTGTTAGACATGGGCCACCCCCTGCCGATTCTCGGTCTGTTTGGCCTTGCGGGATTCAATCCGCCAGGCGACGCGAAAGAGGGATCGTAACACGCGGTTTTCTTCCGCGTTGCGTGCCATGCGGTCACGGATAGCTTCCGGCGTAGGAACCGCATCAAGAGGGGAAGTGTCGGCAAGCCGCCGGGCGCTTGGCCTGTCGTCAGTGTGCATCGCGTGTCTCTCCAGAAAGAAAAAGGGCAACGTCAACCGTTGCCCCAATTCTCGCGATGCCACGAAAGGCGAAAATTCAGTGTGGGTTTTTACTAGGGGGTTTCCTGGGTTTCCCGGTTTTCGCCGGCCTGCCCCTTCGTCCCTGGGGCACCTTCAGGCGGTGGAAAAGGCAGTATCGCTTGATCGCATCACGTATAGAGTCTTCCGAGGTCAACGGTCCCCAGCAGTTCTTGTTTCCTTCCAAAGCTTCGATGATTTCGGGATTTGTTGCCCCCGCCAGCCGTTGTTCGTAAATCCACTTGTCCCGCTCGTAGTCATCGGGAATGGGGTAAGCCCCTCTGATGTCGCCGACAAGTCTTTTGAGTTCGTCGGGATCGAAACCGTTGCGGAAGTCAACCCAATGGCGATTGCCAAGGGGAAATGGCAACTCAGGCTTGGCGGATGCCCCCGGAAGTAATAGGGGTATGACTCTGAAAGTCTTGTCTGCCGCTTTACGGTTCAAAGCATGTTGCATTTCTTCTTTCTGCCAACGCCCAATCCCTGCGGGTCCAATGCAAACTGCAACCGATAAAGAGCGGTCGATTCCTTCCCCTATGCCATTCTGCCAGTGTTCGCCACGGACAAGCTTCTTCGTGTCCAACCAAACAGTAAGGCCCTCGTTCTGCAACTTGTTGGCAAGCTCATCGACAATGGGCCGATCATCGCTGTTGTACGAAAGGAACACGTCAAAGGTCATCGGCGTTTTGCCACCGCCGCCCGCCGCGTCCAAGGGCTCGACCGCCGGGGGCTGCGGTTCGGGGTCCGAGGCCGTTGGCAGAGACAGCCAGTCGGGAAATGTGCCGTCGCTCCCGTCGAGCCCCCATCGACCGATCAGATCCACCGAAGAGGAAAACGGCCGCAAATCCATACCTGCCGGCGGGAATTCCGGCTCCTCCATTTTTACCTCGCCGCATCGCCAGAGCCAATCGAACCACAGGAGCCAACACCAAAACTCATAGTGTGATTTTGCCCACAACAACCCTACATCGACTCGCGGCGATAATTGCCATTCAGCCGCGTCTACGATCCTCCCTGCGACGACTCTGGGTAACCAAAGCCACGCCTTGGTGAAGAGCGTCTTCATGGTAGAGAACGGTTCTTGATCCGTGCCGCTGGATGGAGCAAGGATCCAACACTTGCGCCACGGCCTGTACGGCCATTTTATCTCGGCGACGCAATCATATCGGCCAGTTCGAGAGTACCATTCTTCGCCGTGGGCAGTTCTCTGGATGAATGTCCTGTATCCTTCATCCTCGTACTTCGCCGCCGCTTCGATGAATTCGCTTCGCAGCCTGCGCCATTCCTCGGCATTGTGTGCCATGTCACCACCTTGGAATGTGACAACCCTGGAGAAAAATACAGCCCGGCAACCGGCCAAGGTTTCCGGCTTTCGGGAGCTACCCTAGCCGGGCTGCAATTCAGTCTCGGGCCGAACCGGCCAGGGGGCCGCCGAAAGGCAGGTGAGAAAGCCGGTGCCCTGCCAGGTTCGCATTGAAGGCCGCCGCGCTTGCAAGTCGCCCGCGGCCGTCCCGATCCCCCCAGTGTACCGCTGGGAGGCCCGATCAAGAAGCCGACGGCAGATCGCCAAACCGCGAATCCGGCCGACCGGCACTTCCCCACCCGGACAACGACCGCTCCCCGTCAATCCACCACGCGAATCCCCGTCTCGCCGGGGAACCGCCCCCGTTCCAGGTCCGGCAGCAAGTCGATCAGGTCGAAGTTCACGCGTTGCAGCCGCATCCAGTCCTCGTTCTCCACCGCTTGCTTGCCAGCCTGGAGCAATTGGTCAGCCAGTGCCGCATCATTGAAACGGCTGTGATAGTCTGTGCTCAAGTCCTGAAATACCCGCACCAGGAAATCCGGAGTTCGCCAGCAGATCCCGTAATGAATGTGATTCAGTTGGTCGATGGCGACTCGAAGCGCGTGGGGGTCCGTGCGGGATCGCGCCGCCGCCGCTTGCCGCCGCGCGTCTTCCAGACGCCTGCGGTCCAGGTCGTTGCCTCCTTCCTCCACGCTCTGTCGAGCTTGCTCCAGGGCCTCGGCGAGTTGCTCGCGTTTTTCCTCGACTTGACGGGGGCCATCGATCCGGTAGTGCTCCGTCGCGATTGCACGGAATTCATCCTCCAACTGGTACTTCCGGTCGCTTCTGTCGTCGTCGGGCATCGCCTCAACTTCCGCCTTCGCCTTCCTCAACCGCCGTTGGAGGGCCTTGATTTGCTCCGAGCGCTCGTAAGCCTGCTGCTCGTTGGCCGCACTCATCGCATCGTCGAGCCGGTCCTCGATCTCAATTGCCCGCTCAAAGAGGTCCGCTCGCGTAACGGTTCTTTCGCGCTGGTTGTACGCCTGCTGGAAGCGCTGGTCCGTCATTTCAATCTCGGCGAGAATTGACAGTTCGCGGCTCTCGTTCATTTCAATCCGGCAAGTGATGCGGTCTCCTTTACGCAAGTCCCTCGTCAGGTGTCGCCCTTCAATCACCAGCTCGCCGATGGGCTTCCACGCTTCTCGGGGAAGATCCTTCTCATTCTCGCACACCTGGAAGAGCACCATGTTTTCGTCGCGGCCTCTCGCGAGCGACCGCGTTGTCTCGACCTCGATGCGCCGACTGGCTTTAAGCTTGGTGCCACGTTTGAAGACCTCGTGGAGGCAAACTTCCTGAGCCGCCACATCGTCATGCGCCAGGCAAATAGGATGCGGCAGAGGCGGGCCAAGCACTTCTACGCCTTGAGCAATCGTGATGTCGCCGACATCCGTGCTGACGGGGTTGCCATCGTCGTCAAGCACAAGCAGCCGGAAGACGTTGAAGCAGTCGCGCACGAGGGGCAGGTCCTCGTTGATACGCTCCGTCAGTCGTTTCCGACCCGAATCCCAGCCGTGGTCCTCCCGTTCGATTCGATACCAAAGCCCCGCGACGTCTCCGTCAACTCGGGCTGCAAAGATCTCCGTGGTCTCTAGCGAGGTTCTCGCGTAGGCAACTTTCACGGCAAGTCGCGGCCGCGGCCCCCCGCCACCCATCGGTGCAGACGGTATCTCCTTGATCCGCGTACCTGCGAAGTATGCGGCCCCCACTGCAATCGCCGAAACGGGGTCGATGTCATGGCGCACGTCGATTCCCAGGCATTCAGCGACCCGCTGCCGAATGAGCGGTATGTAGGTGCTCCCACCGACGAAGAGGGCAAAGGCGAGATCGGCAGGGCGGAGACGGCATCTCGTCAGCAATTGGTTGACGAGATCGACGGACTTGTCTGCCAGCGGTCGAATGGATCGCTCGAAGTCCGACCGGGTAATGCGTAGGTCGAACGAGTCGCGTTCTTCCGGGTCCAGGCCGAATTCCATGTTTTCGAGTTCGGCGGAACTGTCAACGGAGAGCCGTTTCTTGGCCTCTTCGGCTGCGAGCATGTAACGCCCGTAGAATCGCTGGTATTTGTGAGCGTGGGCGAGATCAGGGCGGGATAACCGGCAGAATCTGCGCAAGTTGCCTGATGGGCGCGAAAAAATTCCCTCGCGAAGGCTGATCACTGGATCAAGGTCCGCGAGGGATGTACTCCGTAGAG